>Ga0247609_10000066_pt1 | contig 139076 bp, 227 predicted proteins | sample 172DNAGHGlowgp2_FD_193487 | JGI IMG/M metagenome (GOLD analysis project Ga0247609, IMG submission 193487) | Sheep rumen microbial communities from Palmerston North, Manawatu-Wanganui, New Zealand - 1728 DNA GHGlow gp2 | ecosystem: Host-associated > Mammals > Digestive system > Stomach > Rumen...
CATTATCTTAAAAAAGAAGATAGAAAGATACATAAAGCATATTTAAATGCACAGAATGGTGATAGAGAAGTTGATGATTTCTATGCAACAACTTATATGATGGGAACAGAAGAACTTGAAAGTTTCTTCCCATATCTTAAAAGAGAAGATTTAGATTTAGCATATAGCTATATAAAAGAAATTGAAAATAAATGTGAGAATTTTTCAATTCTTAAACCACTAAGTATTCCTTCGCTTCCATGGAAAAAAGTACCTAAACTTTATCCTGTTCAATTAACTGAATATTATAATAAAATGCCGACGCTATTAAAATTTTTAAACTCAGATCATAAAAGCGATAGATATTTAGTTAAAGCTGTAATAAATGGAATTATTAATCATCCCGATCTTCAGAATGATGAAGCATATGCTGAAATTGATGCGTGTCTTGAAGACACATGGGTATCATCAGAAGTAAATGGAACTCAATGGAGTGCTTACTTTTTAAATCTTCAGAATATAGTAAGCAGTTGTTGGGATGCAGGAACTCTTGTAGGACCGTCTCGTGGTTCTGGTGGTGGTTTTATCTTATTATATCTTTTAGATATAACTCAAATTAATCCTTTAAGAGAAAAGACTCGTTGTTTCCGTTGGAGATTCTTAAATCCTGAAAGACAGTCTCCTTTGGATGTTGACGTTGATATAGAAGGTAGCAGACGCGCAGATGTACTCAAGCATTTGAGAAAAACTTTTGGCGAAAAATATGTATCAAATGTTGCAACCTTCAGAACAGAAAAATCTAAGTCGGCCGTACTTACAGCTGCGCGCGGCCTTGGTATAGATGTTGATATAGCTCAGTATATAGCATCATTAATCCCTGCAGATAGAGGTCAGTTAAGAAGTCTTGATCAATGTATGTATGGTGATGAAGAAAATGATTGGCCAGCAATTAAACAGTTTGTAATTGAGATGACAGATAATTATCCTGAACTTTGGGAAGTCGCGCGTGGAATTGAAGGTTTGATTTGCGGTAGCGGTATTCATGCAGGTGGTGTTATATTCGTTGATGAGCCGTTTACAAACTCAACTGGCTTAATGCGCGCACCTGATAATACAATTTGTACACAGTTTGAACTTCATGATGCTGAAGCAGTTAGTTTGATTAAAATGGACTTGCTTTCAGTTGAAGCCTTGGATAAAATTCATAATTGTATTGATTTGTTATGCGATTATGGATATGCTGAAAGGAAAGAAACTTTAAAAGAAACTTATGAAAGTTTAATTGGTATATATAATCTTGAGAGAGAAGATCCCAAGATGTGGAGAATGGTTTGGAATCACGAGATTCAATCATTATTCCAAATGGAAAAACAAAGTGGTATAAACGGAATAGCAATTGCTCATCCAAAAACTGTTGATGAACTTGCAGTTTTGAACTCAGTTATTCGATTAATGGCTCCAGAAAAAGGAGCAGAGTTACCTCTCGATATGTGGGCGCGTTATCGTCAAAATATTAATAGTTGGTATAATGAAATGCGCCGCTATGGATTGAATAATGATGAAATAGAATGGTTAGCAAATCACGATGCGATAACTGATGGAATTTGCGAATCACAGGAAGGAATGATGTCATTAATCCAAGAGGAAAGACTTGGAGGAAATAGCTTGACTTTTGCAGATAAAGTTAGAAAGGCAGTTGCTAAAAAACAAGGTAAACTTTTTGAAGAATGTGAGCAGAAATTTTTTAAAACAATTGAAGAAAAAGGTTGTAGTAAAGTTTTAGCTCATTATGTGTGGGATGTTTTGTTAAGAGTTCAGAGAGGTTATTCGTTTAACTAAAACAAGACGAAGTAAAATCCTTTAAATTGCGGGAAGTTCCTTAGAGCTTTAATAACTAAGTTATATTAGTAATAATATAATGGCTTTACAGAAAGAGTAAAGGTATAGTAAAATCATTAAAGATTGGATAATCCGCAGCGAAATTTCTTAATTTTATGTATTCTCTCATTAATAAGGTTACTTATTTATAGGAGGGATATACAATGGGATATAAAAAATTATCAAAAGAACAAGAATTACAACTAATTGAAGAATATCGTAATGGCGCCAGCGTTAATTCCTTAATGACTAAATATGGTTATAAAACTAAAAAATCTATAACAGATAAAGTTAAAAAATATTATCCACAAGAATATGAACAAATTATTCAAGAAGCTTAGGATAATAGACGAGGATATACTTATTCTCTTGAAAAAATCTCAAATCCTTTTGATGCTTATTTAATAGGTTTATTACTCACTGATGGCTATTTATTAAGCGATCGTGATGGTATTGGATTGGATATGTGCGATAAAGATGTTATAGAATATGTTGCTAATAGCATTGGAACTACTTATAAGTCTTATAAATAGTCTGGAAATAGATAGACTAAATATAGAGTATTAATTACTATTCCAGGTATTCAACAACAAGTTGCTCGTTTTGGAGTTATAAAAGATAAAACACATATAATTCCTAGACCGCAATTATTAGAAGAAGAGAAAATTTTCATTCCATATATTATTAGAGGAATTATAGATGGCGATGGTTGTGTAACAAAAACATCATATGGCAGTCCTCAATTTTATATAGTGACTATGTCAAAAGAATTTGCAGAATGGATACAAGAAGTTTTAATAAAAAATTTATTTATGGAAGATATCCATTTAATTCAAAGACCACAAGATCATATATATAAAATTGAAACAGCAAATTAGTTCAATATATTGAAATTAATTGCTATTGTATATGATAAACCTTTTGGTATGAGTAGAAAATTTATAGAATTAAGAAAGACGTTCAGAGACTATAATAAGGACTTTCTTATTGAAGAAAATAAGAATGATGGTATAGTCCAGACCCCAACAAATTAAAATTGGCTTAGGAAACTAAGTGGGGTAAGGTTGTAGGGCTCATACGTTAGCATATAGTTTTATTGCTCTTCAAGAAATGAATTTGTGTTATAAGTATCCAATAATGTTTTGGAACTGCGCTTGTTTAATAAATGATGCAGGTGGTAACGAAACCGAAGAAGATGAAGATGAAATTGCAGCAAATTGTGAAGAAGAGCTTTATTATAATGAAATGGAAGAGTTTGGAGCAGATGATAATGAAGAAGATATTGAAGACTCTTATGAAGAAGAAGATTGTGATGGTTATCCCGCAGAAGTAGTAACCTTAACAACTGGAAAGAAAAAGAAAAAAATAAGGGCGACAAACTATGGTAAAATAGCAGCCGCAATTGGTAAAATTAAACAAACAGGAGTTACTGTAAGTCATCCTGATATAAATAATTCAACTTATACTTTCTCACCAGATCTTGAAAATAATGCAATTCGTTATGGTTTATCTGGAATTGTAAGAATATCACAAGATTTAATTAAGTTGATTATAGCAAATCGACCTTATAACTCAATTGAAGATTTTTTAGATAAAGTTAAAGTAAATAAAACACAAATGATTAATTTGATAAAGTGCGGTGCATTTGATTGTTTTGGAGATAGAGTTAAAATTATGGAATCTTATGTAGATTTAATATCTGATAAGAAAAAACGAGTAACTCTTCAAAATATGAAAATGTTATGTGATTTTAATCTTCTTCCAGAAGAATTAGATTTTGAAAAGAAAGTCTTCAATTATAATAAATATTTAAAGAAGAATAAAAGTGAAACAACATATCTTCTTGATAATATAGCGTATGACTTTTTTGAAAAAAATTTTGATGTGAATTTACTTCAAACCGCGGCGACCGAAAGTGGTTTTGAAATTAAGCAAACCGTTTGGGATAAAATTTATAAGTCAAAAATGGATAAAGTTAGAGACTATATAAAGCCGCGCCAAGAAGAATTATTAAATGCAATTAATACTAAACTTTATAATGACGTTTGGAACAAATATTGTCTTGGTAGCTTAAGTAAATGGGAAATGGAATCAATTAGTTGTTACTTCCATGAACATGAATTAAGCAAACTTAGAAATGGAATATATGGTATAAGTGATTTTGGTAGTTTATCTACAGAACCAGAAATTGAATATACATTCCATACAAAAGACGGTAAAGAAGTTCCAATGTTTAGAATAGAAAGAATTGCAGGAACTGTATTAGATAGAGATAAAAGTAAGAAAACTGTAACTCTTTTAACAACTTCTGGAATTGCGACTGTTAAAATTTATGGCGAAGTGTTTGCAAACTATGATAAACAAATTTCTGAAAAAGGCGCAGATGGTAAAAAGCATGTAATTGAAAAAAGTTGGTTTTCAAGAGGAAATAAAATTATAGTATGCGGTATTAGAAGAGAAGATGGTTTTCAAGCTAAGAAGTATAATAGGACTCCATATCATTTGTGCGAATTAATTGAACAAATTAATGATGATGGTACAATAGTAAGTCGAGGAGTTCGCACGGGAAGTGAAGATAATTGAGTATAGGATTATATGATAATGATATGGTTTTATACAAACAAACGCCATTTAATTTAGAATTAATGAAATATGCTTCCTATTATAAAAATAAGAGGGAGATAGTAGCAATGTCTCCCTCTTTCAATCCAAATCAATATTCAACATTTATTTTACGTAAAGATTACTATGATGATAATTTTCCACACAATCTTGTTAAATATGAGAATATAATTTATGGCGGTCGCGCCTTCAGCGGAGACTACTACGTTCCACTTGATTTAGCAATCGAGCGCAGAAAACCAGATAAATCAATATATGAAAAATTTAAATTTAACTTTAGTGAATCTAATCGTTTAATCGCAGCCTATGATGTAATGATGCGCGCTTGCCATCTACGACTATCCTTAAATGGTACTTCAATTTGGGAAGATTATGAAAAGCAATTAGATTTGTCGTCAAAAACACGAACTTTATTTTTTCATGATTATGATATAAATAAAATTAAAGATGGCCGTGAAGTAATAGAAGAACTATTAAATCGGATTAATACAAGCGCGGTATCAGGTTATATTGCTATGAAATATCCAATCATAACTTCAACTTATGAAGACATGTTATATTGGTGTAACTTTCATTCAACAGGTAGTTTCTTTAATATGGAATATTTAGGTCCAATAGAAGATGAAGAATTATTTGATCTATTAAAACATCAAACATTATTAACCAATCCAGAAAAAATTGATTATAATGTAACAGCTAATTTTTCCGATGAAAATGATTTTCTAAAACGAGGCTTATTAAAAATTTATAATCAAGTTTTATTTTTACGGATGACTAAAACAAAAATTTTACTTAAATATGATAAGAATTTTTTCTTAGATAAAAGATGGGGCCGCATACTAGATTTATTTAACTGTTTTATGACTTCTACTTTACGATTAAATAGACAGCACTTTAACCGAGTAATTAATTTTGATAGTTTATATAGTTTTGTTAAAAGTTTTGATGATACAGCGCGATTAGATCAAGTAAACAGATTTAATAAAGAAGAAGTAAGAGAATTATTTCTATTAGTAAAAGATACTAATTACGAATTATTTAAATCTTTTTATGAAGCCCACAAAGTTCAATTAAAAGGAGGTAACTTCGAAAATGACTCCGCAGGAAATTAAGGAAAGAGTAGATAGCTTATATGATGAAGTTGAAAAAGCAATTGGCCAAGGCATATTTGTATTAAATCCTCGTATTCAAGAGATTTATGATGAACTTGAAATGTTAGAAGAAATGTGCCCACATGAATATGATGAATTAGGACATTGTATTTATTGTTACCATGATAAACAGGAGGATAATTAATATGAATATCATTTTATATAGTACCCCTACTTGTCCAAAATGTAAGGTATTAGAAGCAAAACTTCAGAAAAAAGGTTATGAAGTTTATAGAGAAATGGACGAAGAAGTTATGATGGAAAAAGGATTAAAATCTGTACCTTGGCTTCAAGTTGATGGTGGTGAAATGATAGACTTTGCCGCGGCGAATGAATATATTAATAGTTTGCCGGAGGTAATCAAATGAATATAGCGGTTCGATTAAACAAGAATTTTCAGACTCAGTATAATAAACTCCAAACTGAGTATGGTGAAGAATTTGCAAGACTTAACGGCTTTTCTGATGGCCAATTAAGTTTCACCGATTTTATTGATAACTTTATTGATACAGAAACAGTTGCAGATGCTTCTGTTGATGGTAATGCTAATGTAAGCAGCAAAGATATGCGTACATTAATGAATGAAATGCCTAAAGCGCACCGCAAATTATTAGCTTATAATAAAATCTATTATGAATTGAATAAAAAGTATGGATTTAAAACTGCTAATGAATGGCTCCGCGCAGAATGGTCAAAAGCTCTGTATATGCACGATGCTGATACATCTACTTTTGTTCATTATTGCTTTGCTTATGATTTAAAAGATTTAGCTGAGAAAGGATTATTTTTCTTGAACGGTTTTAATGCAGAGCCGCCACGACATCTCAGTACTTTTGTTGATTTTGTAAAAGAATTTATTAGCTTTGCTAGTAACCGTTCTTCTGGCGCCTGTGGTCTTCCAAACTTAATTCCTTATATGTATTATTTTTGGAAAAAAGATTGTGATAATGGCTATGCCACAAAATCACCTGAATATTATGCAGAACAACAGATTCAACGCTTTATCTATGCAGTAAATCAACCCTATGTGCGTGATGGTATGCAGAGTGCTTTTACTAATGTATCAGTATTCGATACACCCTATCTTGAAGCTCTCTTTGGAGGATCAGAATTCCCCGATGGAACATTTATGATAGATTCACTTGATGAAATAAAAGAATTTCAAAAGCTCTTTATGAAAACTGTAGCAGAAATTCGTGAGCATAATATGTTTACTTTTCCGATTTTAACAATTTCACTTTTACGAAAGGATGGTAAATTTGAAGATGAAGAATTTGCGAAGTGGGGTATTGAGCATAATCGTCACTGGAATGATTCAAATCTGTTTATTGATGATAATGTTACTAGCCTTTCCAATTGTTGTCGTCTTAAATCCAATATTGATGATTTGGGTTATTTCAATAGTATTGGCGGAACAGCCCTCAAAGTTGGATCCGTTAAAGTATCGACTGTTAATCTCGCGCGAATTGCTCTTGAAGTTGAAACCGAGCAAGAATACTTAGTAAAACTGCGCGATCTCGTTGAGCTTGATTGTAAGGCACTTGATGTTGTTCGCCATATAATTGAAAGAAATGTAGAAAAAGGACTCCTTCCGAACTTCTCAAAAGGCCTCGTAGATTTTGAACATCTTTATAATACCGTAGGTGTAATCGGAATTTACGAAACAATGAAGAAATTTGGATATACCAGAGAAGACGAATTTGGCAATACCTTCTATACTGCTGAAGCTGATAACTTTGGTAAGAAAATTTTTGAAGTGCTTCACCGCACAAAAGATCAGTTTGCTCTTGACAAGAATTATAAAATTAACTGTGAGCAAATTCCTGGCGAGTCCTGTGCTGCGAAGCTCCAAGCCGCAGATGAAATGTTGTATCCTGATACAGTAGTAAAAGACCTTCCTCTTTATGGTAATCAATTTATACCTCTTGGTATTAAAACTACTATAAAGGAAAGAATTAGAATTGCAAGTTTATTTGACTCCTATTGTAATGGTGGCTCAATTGCGCATATCAATATAGAAGCTCCGTTTGATAGTTTTGAAAAGGCTTGGGATATGACTAATTATATAGCAGATCAAGGTTTAACCTATTTTGCTTTTAATACAAAAATTCAAGTATGTAAACACAACCATGCTTTCTTTGGAACAAAATGCCCTGTTTGCGGCGGTGACGTTGAAACTGAATATACCCGTATAGTTGGTTTCTACACTCCGATAAAATCTTGGTCTAAAGAGCGCAAGGCTGAATACAATATGAGAGAATGGGAGAATATCAATGGATGAAATTAGTTATGTAAGTTTAGATAAACTTATTTTGATTATAGATGAGTTAAAAGAGAATAAAGTAGAAAAAGTTCCAATGGAATTTATTATTTCAGCTTTTTTCCCAGACGCTTATGATAATCTTAAAGCGGCAATTGCCCAATCCTATATAGAAGGATTTAATGCAGGTAAAGAGTCGATAATGGAGGACGATGGTAAGTGATACTTAAAAACTTGGTCGAAGAGGATTTTGTAAATTATAAAAATGCAGCAATGTATTTAATTTTTCCTAATTGTACTTTTAAATGCGACAAAGAGAATGGAAAGAAACTTTGTCAAAATGGAAAATTAGTAAAAGAGCCAAATATAGAAATTGCAGTTGAAGATATTTCTTGTCGTTATATTTTAAATAATATAACTCATGCAATTGTTTGCGGCGGCTTAGAACCCTTTGATTCTTGGGAAGATTTACAAGCTCTTATTAAAGAAATGAGATTTTATACAGTTGATCCAATTATAATTTATAGTGGCTATACTGAAAAAGAGTTGGAAGATAAAATTGAAGTATTAAAAGAATATGAAAATATTATAATTAAATTTGGTCGCTATATTCCAAATAAAGAACCTCATATGGATCGACTTTTGGGAGTAAAACTTGCTAGTCCAAATCAATATGCAAAGAGGATAAGCTAATGGATACATTTATAGTTAGAAGAAATCGAGATCCTGAATTGTGCTTTACAGTTCAAAAAGCCATAGCAGAAAATCGTGGTCATTGTCCATGTCAAGTTCCTGCTACAGAAGATACAATATGTCCTTGTAAATATTTTAGAAAAGATCTTTATGAAGGATTTTGCTTATGCGAATTATATGAAAAAGTGAGGGTATCAAATGAAGATTGAAAATATAGGCGTTTATGACCTTAATTATAGCTTAAAAGCAAGTGGCTTTGCTATGAGAACTTCGGTTAATTCGGCCGATGATGTTAATGAAAAGGATATTAAGCGTGGATTAAATTTAGTTAAAGCTTCAAACGGTAATGGCGCGCATGCTCAGTGGCTTACTGGTGTACGCGTAGCTATGGATTTGACTTGTACTAATAAGATGTGGGTTGAAGCAGAACGCTATCGTTTCCTTGAATTTGTAACAAGCCAAAGCACAATGCACCGCATATCTAAATTTGATATTGGTAAGCAGTGTAATAAATATGTTTGTGGCGAAATTCTGGAAATTGTAGAAAAATTAAAGCAGGATTATCTTAAAGATCCTACCCCAGAAAATTACTTATATTTACTCTATAATGTTCCCGCAGGTTTTGAGATAACCGCACGAGTAACTACAAATTATCGTTGTCTGCTTAATATATATATCCAAAGACACGATCATAGATTACCAGAATGGCGCGAATTTTGTCAATGTTTAATTGACGAACTTCCTATGTTTAAAGAAATAGTTGACGCATATTATGAAGGAGGAAAAAGAGAATGACACCTATTATAGTTAAAACAACTGATGGTGAAAATGTTACGATGCCTTTATCTGAATTTAATAAAATAGTTGAACGAATCAGTAAAGAAGCTTATGACGAAGGCTTTGAAGCAGGTTGGCACGGTAGTTATGTATGGTATCCATCGGTATATAATCCGCCCATAATCCATTGGGATGACATCACAACTCCTTTTATTAATCCCTATGAAATTACTTGTGATACAAAAAGTAATATGGAAACAGGTACTAAAATAAAAATCAATTCTGTAGGAGAGGTACTATTAAATGATAATGCTTGAAAGAACTACAAAATATCGTTGCAACTCTGAAGAGGCTGCAAAAATGGAAATTGAAAACTTCCGCGCTGACGCAAAAGAAAAAGGTTATCTGATTAAAAAAATCGGATACGAGTATAAAAATAAAAAGGCTAAAGGAGAAATTATAGATGAGGCTTGGGTACTTAGCATAACGGCCGTCTATGCAAACCTTTGGGAGATTTAAAAGGAGGAATTGAAATGGCTGAAGAAAAAGATTTACAGGCTATAGCTTCTAGTATTGCAGAAACCAAACAAATGTTAGAAGATCCAGAAGCAGCCAAATTATTAGCTGAAGCTTCAGTAGCATTAAAGGATCAATTGGGACTAGATATACCTGAAGAACTTTTAATTCAAATTGGCACCATGTTTACTTTACCCGATGAGCAATTTGAAATAATTGGTGCTGAATTTTTAAAGGCATTTGAAGGAGGATTAAATAATCTTGCTGACAAAATTGCTATGTGTCAAATGCTTAATATTTCTAATGTTAAAGCAGAAGACTTATTAGCAGCTACTGAAGAATGGAATCGAGTAATTGATGAAGCATTTGATGAAAACTTCTCTCAACTTAAAAAAGATTTCTTAAAGAAAGTTTTTCATACGGTAGTTAATGCCGTAATGGATAGTGAAGGTATTAGTAAAAGAATTATTAATATTCCTATCGTAACAGCAGAAGGAATAGAAGTTCCTACTTATGCACGAGCTGGTGATGCAGGTATTGATATATGCGCTCCTGAAGAAATCACACTTGATCCTGGAGAGACTAAAATTATTCCGACTGGAATAAAGGTTCAATTGCCCACAGGCTATGAATTTCAAGTGCGCCCTCGCAGTGGATTATCAGCAAAATCTAAACTTAGAATAGCTAATGCTCCAGGCACAATTGATAGTGGCTATCGTGATGAAATTGGTATTATAGTAGAAAATACAGAGCCTAAAATCAAAGACATAGATTTTGAATATAATGAAGACGGTTCAATGAATATCAAATCAGTTGCCTTCGGCGCGGCAATTACTATAGAAAAAGGCCAAAGAATTGCTCAATTAGTCCTTTCAGAAGTTCCTACAGCAAAATTCATAGAAGTAACTGAGTTGAGTCTCGAAAACGATCGAAAGGGCGGCTTTGGTAGTACTGGCGCATGAGTCGCATAAAACTCGTTGATATACAGAAAGAACTCGCATAGTATAATTGGCGAGTTCTTTCTGAAAAATATGAAAATTTAGACACTGAAATGAATTTTTTATGCGCCGAAGGACATGAAATTAATACTACTTGGAAAAAACTACGCAATCATATTGAATGTCCTATTTGTAATAAAAATGAATATAAAGTGTCTAATGATAAAATAATTCCCAAACCAAAAGGTTCATAGCGAGTATTGGGTCTTGATTAGGCTACTAAAATTACTGGCTATTCAATTTTTGAAGATGGGAAGTTAATTAAATATGGTACTGTAAAATTAGACGGAATCAACGCAATTGACAGAGATGCTAGTTTACGCAATTGGCTAGTAAATACTATAAAAAATTGGCAAATTGATTTTGTAGGAATGGAAGGTATTCAAATGCAAAATAATCTTGAAGGTGGCGCAAGAGTTGGCGTTACAACCTTTGAAGCGCTCGCGCGACTTCAAGGTATTCTAATGATTACTCTCCACGACTTAAAAGTACCTTTTGAAATATGTCATACCGCAGTTTGGAGACAATATTGCGGCGTAAAAGGAAAAACACGAACTGATAAAAAACGTTCAATGAAATTGCTTGCAAAAGAATGGTATGATGTATCAGTTACTGAAGATGAAGCAGATGCAATAGGCATAGGCAAATATTCAACTACAATCGCCTTTAAACACGATCAAATGGAAGATTGGGAATAAAAAATTGAGGGCGATTTCTCGCCCTCTTTTTTTTAAAAACTCTCAATCTTATCTTTAATTTTCTATGCCCAATCTTGCATATGCTCATGACTAATATCCCATAAACAAGTTTCCACCATTTCTTTACCGTCAGTCTTACTAGATTTTAACCAAGTTGCGGTTTCGGAAGAAAATAATTCGTGGAATACTTTAAAATGATTCATTCTTTCACGAGCATAATTGGCTAATTCTTTAGCAACCTTTCCATCATTGGGATTACTCTTTAATTCTAAAGCGTAATCAATGAACATTTCAGCATCTTTTAAATCATCATACATACCTTTATATAGTGCTTTAAATTTTAACATGGCTAAACTTACCTCACTTTTATAACGGTTACTGTAGGTAGATTAAAAGTGGCGTCGGGACCGGTGTTCTATACTGTTAGAGAAACAACGTTATTAGTTGATAAACACATATAGTTGACTTCAATTAACGTAGAGAACGAAATGGCTTGAAAATCTGTGATTGCAGTTGAAGATGTTTCGCCTTCTGCTCCCGACACGGCAATACCATTTTTAATCAATTGTACTGTAATCGGTTCATCGGTTGTCGCACTAGCCGCAGTAGCATTAAAAGTCACTTCATAGATTCCAGGATAATTTAAGGTAAATACATTAGAGCCTGGAGTATGTGAAGTAGCAACTCCACGATTAAGCTAATCGGTATCATAACTAATCATACCGTTCGTTGCTACAGATTGAGCGGAAGAGTTATAAATATTAAGCATATAAAACTCCTCCTTTAAAATTAATAGATGTTAGCGGCGCCGCCATAATTATAAGGCGTATTAACGAGAAAAGCCGGCTGTGGAATAGGTCTTAATGCGTTAATAATTGTTGCATTCTGATCTACCTGACTTAACTGGAACTGAGTACCAAGAAGCTCTCTGTCTTTCGCTTCGAGTTTGTCTCTCAGATCTTGAATTGTATTGGCTTCAATAAGTGCGCGAGTTGCCTGTCCTTCATAATGAATAGCATTAGTAATGTCACAAGTATTTTTATAAGCTTCTGACTTAACACTATCAATGTTGCGGTTAGTCTGACAACCCAATTGCTGATTTTCAAAACGGTTCTGCATTACTTGTGTAGTTAAACCATTAAGTCCAGCAAGAAAATCATAACGAATACCATTCCAATTCGCGGTTGCGTCTCTTTCAAATCCATCAAGATTTGCAGTCAGCTCTCCAAAGTTGCGGAAAATATCTTGCATATTGTTGCCATTTACTATAGCATTTTGCAGGTCGGTTGAAGTAATTAAGTCTCTTGTAGCGTTATTACTATTTCCGAACCAACCATTTCCGCCACCTCCAAGAAGTGCAAGCCAAACAAAATAAATAAAAGGGTTGTTTGACCATACATTGTCGTTGTCTCTGGTGAGAGCGAGTACGTCACTAGCAGATAATCCTTCAGTCATTTTACATTCCTCCATTTATATATTTCAAACTCCTTATGGAGATTGATTACGTAAAGAATTTATATAGTTTAATCCATTTTCAATATCTTGCTATTTTATTCCTGAAAGTTGCGCTTGAGCGACTAATTGCGCGAGCATACTTTCGGGTAAATTTGCGGCCATTTGCTAAAACTAACTAAAATTAATTTGTGGAATTTGTCGTTGAAATTGAGGTTGAGGTTGATTATAATAATTCATGTAAGTTACCTCCTTTCTTTAGTTCTTTAACTTCTTCTTCAAGCATGGCAATACGTTTTTCATATTCACTCACATTTGCTTTTTCTGGTTCATACGGAGTAGTTTTATAAACTAAAAATACTGGACTGCCATTCTACATAGATTTTAAGTATAAAAGATTTTCAGAAGGGCATAACGCAAGTGTAACTGTACCACTATTTGGTACATTGGCAACTTCTAAAGAGCTATTAATTATATAAGCATTTCCCTAAGGTTGAGGAAAAAACTGTTGCTGCTGAATTGAAGTAGCTGATGGATAAGGACCATTATAAGGTATCGACATTTTTTAAATCCTCCTTTTATTTATTCCTTCCATTTATAAGTAAAACTATTGAAAGTCAAATAAAAACAAAAGAAAACACGGTAGAAAAGTTCAGCATATTTGCATAAACTATACTACCGTGTTTTTATTTATTCTGACGAATATTATTCTTCAATGAAGGGAAGAAGAATTGTCATTGTATCGAGTGAAAAACTGGCATCTTCTAATCCCGCATAAGGAATTTTATTACCTTCGATTTCTACAGAAAGACTTTCAAGTTCTCCCATCTTTTCAAAAAACTCTACTTGTTTGTCTGATTTTAATTTAAAACCTTGACCGTTTTCAGATTGAATTAAATTGCCTTGTTCATCTAATTCTGCGCAATCTAAAACAATAGTGCGGATTTTTTCTTGATAGAATGGAAAATTGCTATCAGCCTTATCTTTGATTTTTGTAAGCGGATATACCGCCTTTAATGGAAGAGGAATTTTTTCTATCTCTGGAAGTAAATTACGTAAATCCATCAATTGTTTAAGAGTAACTTCAAACATACCATTATCTCCTTATTATTTATTTCTATAAATATTATATCAAATTTTTTAACAAAAGTCAAATTTCTCGTCCATTTACAATTACTTCACCAGTACTATAGAAGGCCCAACCAGTTCCATTTTCAATACTAAAATTCTATGAGTGAATACAATTATCTTCAACTACACATCCTGCTAACTAAAAATCATCTTTAGTTAAATTAAATCGAGTTGGATGTTCTGAGTCAAATATACTTACAGTATTAACATTTATAGTAGAATTATCATAATTGCTAATCCTACGATTATATCCACCAATCGTTAATTCAAGATTTTGAATACTTGCGCTAATTCGTGTAAATAGATCTTCCAATTGACTCTTATAATTTTGAATTTTAATTTGATCATTTTCTGGCTATTCTAAATCATAAGTAGCTTCAGTAACAACTACCCATTCTTTCGCGGGTCTGCCCTTGTCATCCCAACCAAAGAATTCTGTATCTTCTACAAAAGTATAATCGCCAACCTGTAATTTATAATAATTATAATTTTCATAGTCAGCCATATTAACTACATTTATATTATAGCTAATTTTGGGGAAAGCAGCCGCATGGAGCGAATCACGTGCATCTAAGTAATATAAATTATCATCAGTATAATCGTCTTTTGTCCAAGTGCTTTCGCGCAAGAAGTACGAATACTTAGAAAGAAACTCTCGCAATACCGCATTTTTTTGTTCAACTTTTGAAAACGAATTCAATTTATAGCTATCCATACTATTTTTTATATTGTTTAAGGCCATTTTCGCGGGCAGTTCTAACTTGTTAAATATATCTTTTTTCAAAAGAAGCTCATCGATTCTCTAACAATAACTATATACAGTTTTATTAAACAAGTAATTAGATTTATTTGGATAATCTTCACCGGTACTAGCATTATAAGTATGGTATCGCTTTATTCCATCTATATCAAATTTTTCTGCTAAGTCTTCTTCATACTCATAATCTTCATAGTCATAGTCTGGATCTTGAGAATGATCTACTGGTTCAATATAGTCGGGGAAATAGTAATACACATCTTTAGAAGCGTTAGGATTGTATTCATGTAAAGTTAAGTCTTCTGGATCAACCTTATATAATGAACCTTTTTTTAGTTCTCCTGTTGATTTACCATTATAATAGTAAATTACTGGTAATTCAATACCATCAAGTGAAGATTTAACTCTTATATCATCACTCTCATCATCACTATCATATCCATCATCAATTGTAATAATTCTTTCATTCTTATCAATATTTAATCCTACAAAGAACTCATAGGAAGTGGTAGATCCCATATCTTCTGGATCAGTAGTCGTTTTTACAACATAAACTTTGTCTCTAATGGGCCAAAGTCCACCTATATTCCAACCATTTTCCATATTGATATAAAATTCATCACCACAGTTCTTAATCATTTTAATGTAGCGTTCTATGTTCTCCTGCGCCGACTGCGCGCCAAGGTAGTAAGTTTCCCATTCAGCCCTTGCACGATCATAAGCGGTGGTCGTGCGCACGTATAAGTCAGTTGCTTCTTCATTTTCTTGGTTTAATTTTTTGATTCTTGGGAAATAACCATTTTGCTCATCATACAGATCTCTAGTCAATTCAGTTTTATCAAGCAACCCCTAACGAACATAATATCCAAAATCAATTATAAAGTTATCTCTTGTCGGATTATCTTGTGCGCGAGCGATAGAACAAAACTTATTTGTAGCAAATTCATTATTGTTGTTCTTTACTATAACTTTAGTAGAGAAATTTGTATTGTCTTCAGTGCGCTGAATTGATTTTATATTAATACCATATTTAAAACCAGACCAATTTGGAGTATCATTCAAATAATTTTTAAAACAAACCCATTTTGAAGGTTTCTTAATTACCGAAATTGCCGCATTTTCATTGTAATCACGATAATATAATCTTAATTTACAATAAAAATAGTCTGGGTGCGGATATGTACCATAGCCAACTAAACTAATCCTATAAACATACTCCGTATCAAAGTTCTTAATTTCTTCCCATGAATATTCATTAGTGGTTAAAATCCATTCATTTTGCGCGGAGGTTGCTTCGTCATTATGGCTAAGGAACTGATCAAAATCTTCAAACCAATCTAATTCTTTTAATGGCTCGCCTGTAATATCTGTGACTTGTTCCCATTTATAATAACGTTCTTTACTAGCTAATTTTAAGCCACTATTATTATAAAAGTAACCTTCTTCATTAGTTGAACCAGGCGAGTAAAAAACTTCTTCACCAGTTTTCATATTATAGAAATGATCATCATATAATATATTTCCATCGGAGTCGCGCGCAACAACGTACTGGGCCCAACATTCAAACGTCTTCGTTAGATTGGAAAGGAGAGTATAATAATTTGATTCTTTACCATTAATGCTACCAACTTTTTCAAAGTTATTATTATAAATTGGTCTATATTTACCTTCCATTTCTGCGGCTGTCAATCTATCTACTGGTCTAGAAAAACCACTTGAAGATTCCAAAGGCTTAAGGGTATCTTCATAGATATAATAGTAAGTTTCTAAAAGTTCTTGAGCAATACCGTCTTTATCCCCTTCAGGAACTAATGGACTTACTCTACCAGGATAGATTAATTTTTCTTCTTTATCAAGTTCTTTTCTGAAGAACATTACTTCAAAAATTTTAACTTCTTTTTCAGTATTGAAAACCGCACCTAATTTATAATCCAATCCATAATTTTCAGTAATGTCTTCAATTGTAACTGTCGGTTTAAGTTCCATATAATCAAATATTTTTTTCTTCTTTTTATCATACGGATCGGTTACAGTAAACTATCCGTCAGCAAAGAACTAAACATAATCACCATTTGATCCAAAAACAACACCTTCGTTTTTACCTTCCATATCGCTATACATAGTAATAGAATTTCTATCACTATTATTATACTTATAAAAGCCAGCTTTAAAACCAATCTCTCCAGTTTCAGTACTAACATTATAATCAGTTTTATAATTAAATGGATCGGTATAACCAGATGTAGGTTCTAATGTATCATTATATCCTTCTGTATGATTAAGAATTGCAAGAATAAAAGTGTCAGATTGTCTTAATTCCTTAATCTAAGTCCTATATCCATGCAAACCTTTGTTTAAAAATTCACCGTTTGCTTTAATATAGCTTACATATGGTGAATATGTAGGATATGGCATTACTTCTAAAAGTAAATGAGGTACACTTTTAGGCTAACCAACTCCGTCCTCTGCATCATATAACTAAACCCAGTCATATAACGAAGTCATATTAGAAGGATTAGAAAAATAGTTTTGAACTAAAACTGGAGACAAATAATTTGTTTCACTATACCCATAATATCCTGGAGTCCAAGTACCATTAATATTCTTCTCATAGTAAGTAATAGCCTTTCTCAAATCATAGTCATATCCCGTCTTTGGCGATTTTACCACTCGTCTTCCACGATAATCTGATAATGCTAAATTTTGGACGGCCGCCTACAACGTACTTCTCGTAGCAACATAGTTATAACTATTTACAATTGTTCCATCTGCGTTCAATTCTGGTTCAACGTTGCCGCAATATAAGAAGCCAATTTCATCAGTAGGTTTGGTTTTTTCAACCCAATCATTATAAAAGATATAAATTGTACCATCTGTTATATCTTTCATACTCAAATCTTTAACTTCGTGAATATAATAAGCGTCTGGTAAATAATCACTTCTTTTACTAAAGTTACTTTGACTAAGTGTAATTTGAGCAGAATATAATGCGTCTTCAAGACTTTGTATAATTAAATCAGATTTTAAGCCTGTTCTTGTATCAAGTTCTTGCGGCGCCACGCGCCAGTCCGAGCCTTTAAGAATCGCAGTGCCGAGTTCTTGAACTGTACCCATATTATTTTCTAACTCAGTATTAAGTTCAGCATTAAAACCACTCTTACCAAGCTCAATTATATTTGCGTCTTCTGCAGTATAGTTATAAACTGTTCCTTCTGAGTTTTTCTAAATTTTAGTAATAATTAAGTCATAGTATTTATTATCAAGTTTCAGTTCAATCAAACTATCATTTTGAATTATATTAATCAAAGGATTATATAAATATTCTCCACTCGTATAGTCAAGATACTAATAGTATAAGTTAAATGTAAGAGTTTTCTTACCATTTACATTAATCGTAAATTTTGGTGAGCATGCATCAATTGGACTTTTATATTTATTAGTTCCAATCATAGCAAGTTTTTCTTGTTTAAAGTAACTAACTTGTTTTACTCCTGCGGGAATACCATCATAGTCGGTGGAGAGTTCATATTTATAAACTGAAATTTCATAATCTTTTTTGCCATATTCTAAATTCATTACTCTCCACCACCTTAAAAGTATCTATATTCATACTGAATTTCGGGTTTAGAAGAATTTGTAGATTTTAATTCTTGCTCTCCTACTGGGATATAAAAATAATCTCCTTCAACTATGTAACGATCGTATATATTGTTACTAAAGGTAATCGTATGCTCAGGATGTGTCCAATCTTTATGGTATCCTTTAACAATACGCAATTCAGTATCAATAGCAACTCCATTATCGCTGCCAATTAATTTAACATTTTTTAAATGGATTTGTTTACTATTATCATTCTCTAAAGTTAAATTAATATCAGAAAATTCTCCTCCATACTGCCCTTCTTTCTTAAAATATTCATCAAATAATGCTACAAATGGCATATCTATATCTCCGCAATTTTTTATTTGAAAACTATTACCATTCCATTTACTAATTGTCTCTGGAAGCTTAACTGTATTAGACCATTCAACATAGTTAGTACATAAACATTCATAATACCAAACCATAGATTGGTCTCCATCTGGTAAATATTTTTCATCATCTAACACAATTTCAAAATCGATTTCATGTTTCTCTCCAGACAAATCTGTATATCTACATTTTAAAAAGTATTCTCTAGTATCACCAATTGGGAGAAAATAGATTGAATGAGGGATTGTATGATATATATTAGTATCATCTTCAACTATAAATATTCTTTTATAGTCATCTACTTCTAAATTTTGCTTATTTGCTTTTATATAATCCATCAAAAATAATATAGGTTTGTATTCTTCATTTATGTTCTAACTACTACCCTCGCTTCGAACACCAACAAATATCTATTGGCAAACCTATTTATTTTGCTAAGCACTACTGACTAATTTTAACTAATAAATTCCGAGGTTGTCAGGCTCCCAATGCGCATAAGACTCTGGAATATATTGTAATTTTATTCGCTCCCAATAATTACCATATTTATCCATTATTACTGGATTATGCGTTGTATTGTTATACATCTAATCAATTTCAAGGCGTCCTACATTTTGCTCGGCAATAGGCTAAAACGTATAGCAACCATATTCTTCTACATAATTTTCTGGCCAATTTTTGTTTGTAAATTTCCCTGCAATATCATAAGTAACCTTTAACTATGGATCATACTATACAAACTCTGCTCTTCTCTAAAAATGATGATTCCAATCTTCACCGTTAGTCTATGAAAAGAAATGTTTATTATATAACTTATCACTATTCTCTACTAATTTTCCATTAACTTCAAGTGTTCGATTATCAACCGATCCGCTATATCCCTTTCTTAAATCAATTGGATGCAGATAAGTCTGATAATCTGAAACCAATACGGCAGTACTATTTCCATCACCACGTTTGACTAACACTTTTTGTGGCTAATATGCATAATAGCTAGTAGAAGCTTCTCCAGTATAAGGATCTCTCTAGCCTTGTAATAAATTGCCATCCTTATCTCTATTAGGTGTGCCCCATACATCTCTGTCATATAAAAAGTCAGAACTCAAATATAACTAAGCATCTGAAATATTGTCAAATTCTGGTAAATTAATTTCATAAGGTACATCATCTTCCTAATGTTTATTTAAATAAATTTTTGCATGATGTATATTAGTACTTATAATTTCATCAACAGATTTAACGGTGCCGCGCGCGAAAGGTTCATAACATATAAATTTAAAAGTCCCTTCTCCTTTATAAATACGTCTACGACGGTCTGCTTCTCCCGCTTTATTTCTTTCGCGATTCATATCGCTTTCATCAAAGCAAATATACTTTAATTGCGGCGGAGCAGCAAGTTTAACATTATAGTATTTATAAGGCTTTTCATCAAAAATTAATTGATGTACCTTTTTATCTGCGCCCCAATTTTGTATTCTTCTAAAATCCTCTTCACTTACATTATCAAAAGCAATTGAAAGAGGAAATTCTTTTCTCTAATAATAGCTTCCAAATAGGTAAGTGCCATCTCTTCCTCCGACTTGAACGATTTTATCCTAAAAGGTCGGTAATAAATCATCTGTAAATCTATTACTATCACTTGTGCGAATAACGTTCAACTCGGAGGAATGAGTGCCGGCAAAAGTAAAGCCGACAAAGTCATCATACTTAATATTAGTATTTAAACTCATACTCATTCCTCCTTTCATCCATTAAAGTTTATTGTATGGCCAAACTGCGCTTGAAATTGTAGTATTCAGTTTATCCCAAACACGATTTGCCACTTCATCTACTCGGTCAACTGAATCAACAGTTAAACCTTCTAAACTTAAGTTAAGATTAAAGTTATTTTCTCTAGTAGTTTGACCACTTGCTAATGCACGAGTCGGTGTTGTAATATCAATTGAAGCAAGACCAGGTAAGAAGGGAGCTTGTCCTATAAAGTTTCCTACAGTACCTTCTGCAAAACGATTGAAATTAATTGCACCGCCGCCACGAAGAATCTTCTTTGTTTGCTCTGCAGTATAAACTTGATCGCCCGCTTGCAGGTCTGCCATTTCTGGACCATAACGACCTACAATTGTAGCCGTACCATTTGCATGCTGTACAAGTTCAGGACCAAACTCACCAACAAGTGCGCGCTGTGCCCTGTTAATCGCACCACCTAGCGCATAATTTTCTGTACCTAAAAATTTATTAATTACTTGTTCAAATTTAGATCCTTTGCCAAATATATCAATAATTGTCTGCCAAATATTATTAATAATTTCTCTTCCAGCATCTGCAGCCTATAAAATATGATTACCAAATTCTCCCCAAGCGTCTTTAGCATTATCAATAAATGTATCCCAAATTGATTTTTCAAACTACACTTCTTGCTCTGCGCGTTTGCCCTCTAACTATTCAAGTTTGTGTACAAGAAGCTATGCGCTTGGTGAAGTATATTCATTTTCATATGGATCATAAAATACGCTATTAATTGCAGTAATTGCTTCATCAATTGCATCAACAGAATAATTTACATTATCTATAAATTCCTTATAAATATCGTTATAATATTTAATATCGGAAGTCTAAAACTTAAGATTGCTTTCCCAAATATCGGTTTTGGGATGTCCACTAGGAAGAACTTCATCTTTAATTACTTCATAAATCGCATTATTAATAGCATCTACGACAATTTGTCTTTCTTTTTCACTTAACTCTGCAAATAAAGATCCAATTTCTCCTGCCCATTTATTTAAATTACTAATTGAGTTACTTGTATAAGTTTCAATTGTTTCTGTATGCCCAATTTTCTCTAATACCTTTTGTAATGCAAGGAATCTTGAATACTGTTTATTATAACCTTCAATATCATTACCGTCTAATCTAGATATCTAATCGTTAATATCTTTATATCTTTCTTCAATTCCAGAATAAAGTTTCTTGACAAAATCTGTACCATCTTTACCATTTTCATCAAAGTACTATAATAACGCTTCTTTTTGTCCCGCAATCTCTTCACCAATCTATTGATAATATCCACCAAGTCTTGATCCTTCTACTTCTTCACCATACATTTCATCTAAAATATATCCAACATTTTCACGTAAATGATCATCAACTTCTTCAAAAGCATTATCAAGCCAGTTTGCAATTAATGTACCTGCCGCAACGCCCATATCTGTAAAGCCAGGTGAGGTATCGCCAATTATATCGCACATTAATGAAATTGCGTCACAACCAGCCGCGAAGAAATTACTTACGCCTTCCATAACCATACCAGCGGCTTCACCAATATCGCCAGCCTTTATATCAAGTGCAATAGCACCAGTTGCAGTATCAATACTTGCACCCATACCTTTTAAAATACCTTTGGCCAAGTTGCCAGCGCCAGTAGTAATTTGAGTTAAAATACTAGGCAATCCGCTCGCCATATCATTAGCAAAGTTTTTAACTGCATCTTCTAAGCCTGACATAGCTTGAATTGTCGCACCGGACTCAGTAGCTTTTTGGAAGATACTACCTGTTTCATCGAATGAGAGTGTTTTAGCATCAACTATTCTGTTGATTACAGAAACAGCATTTTTAACTGCATCAGTATTATCTTTAACTGCTGTTTCAAGATTTGAAAATGCTACATAATTATGCCACATACTATCTGCAGCGTTATCACTTGGTAATTTAGTATCTTGATCTAATACGTTACGAAGTATTTTTAGATCATTATATGCTTCCTAATATTCATCTTTAAGCATAGTACCATAAAGTGAAGCTTTTCTAATTAATACTCCCCAATCATTAATTTGAGTATCTTGATCAAAAGCAGATTTATCTTCAAAGTCAGCAGACTTTTTTAACTAGTCAATAATTGCTTGATAAGCTTCACGTTTGATTTCGCCTTTGAGAATGTCGTCCCAACTACCATATCCACTAATACCATCCATTAGTGATTTTACTGTTTCCCAAATTTGTTTGGTATTATTAATTTCTTCTTGAAGTAAATCAATTTGGATTTGACGTTGATCTGCGGCTTCTTCATTTTGCTTTTCAAGTTCGCTAATCTTTTGATCAATTAACTTATCTGTATATGATTGCTAACCTTCTTTTAATTCTTTTTCAAGTCTAAGAATTTCTTGTTTATTTGCTCCACTTGTATCTTGACGTAAGTATGCGAGTCTTGCTTCTTTATCTTGAAGATCAGATTCGGTCTTATCATTATCGCGCATTTGACGCATTTGTTCCAGATTATTTTTAAGTACATTAACTAAATCACTATCAGCATCAGTTATATTACTATTTAGTTCTTCTAATTCTTCTTTGATACTTTCTTTTTCACTAACAATTGCATCATAAAGTTGCTGCTAAAGATCTGTATATTCGTCTTTACCTTTTTCGAGAATCTCAGTCATTTCATCATAAAGATTAATAATTTCAGACTCTGCATTTCTAATATTATCAACTTCAGACTCCATTTGACTTTCGATTTCAGTTAAATAGTCAAGATAATTCTGAACAAACTATGATGTAATTGTTCCATTTGTAATAATAGTTTGCATTTTCTGATTTAAAGCATCAACTAATTCTGATTTATTTACAATCTAATAGTCAGCGTCAAATTTAGGAGATAATTCATAAAAGAAGTTTGCAATTTTTTGAAGTAAGGATTCACCAACATTTCCTAAACGATATTCAGTAATTTCAAGACCGGCAATTTGCTCAAGACTCTTTTTAAAGAAGGTCTCAACCATTGTACCATCAAAAATATTTAATGGACTTAATGCATCACCTAATACGTCTTCAAAATTGGTTCCAAGCCATTCGTTTATTTTAGCAATTGGGTCTAGCTCTCTAATATTGGTTAAATTCCATTTTGTGACACGCTCAAAACGATTTTCTAAATATTGAACCTAATCATTAATTTTTGTAAATATACCATTTACACCATATAGTACGTCATAAAGTTCTTCTAATGATGCTTCTATATCACTATTAATATTAGTTCCAAGATCTTCTAACTAGCGGAAAGAATTTTCATAAAGTCGACGCTAATTTTGTAAACGAATTAATACATTCTGCGCGGCGTCATTAATATTTTCAAAGAGATTTTCTTGAGATTTTGAATTTGTGCCTTTAGTATAATCAAAATTCTTTTCTGCATATTTATCAAATTCCCAATCAAGAAGTTCTTTACGATTCTTTAATGACTCATCAAGTTCGCCAATATCATGCTCGTCGTCAATACGAATTGTGAGCCAACCAAGGAAGGACTTAAATCCATCCACCATTGATTGAGCGACTTTTTCAATCATTTGAAGAACTGATTGCGCGACTTGGCCCATTCCTTCAATTGCTTGATTTACCCAGTCAACGCCTTGATCAATTGCTTCGCCTATTGAATTATCGCGCTCATCTTCATATTCATCTTTTTGATAGTCAATATCCTCTAAAGTTTGCCTTTGATCTGCTAATTCGTTTCCAGCCTCTACCAATTCTTGTAACTTTTCATCTTCAACTGAAAGTTTTCCATTTTTACTATCAATTACATATTGTTCATTATAATTAAATGAACCATCTTCATTTTGCTCTAAATATTTCTCCCAACCGGCAGCATCTTTTTTCTTCTCTTCTACTATATCTTCTTTATCTTTAAGAATTCTTTGCTGAACCTTTCTTTCTTTTTCTAACGCATCAATTTCTTTTTTAATTTGTTTAAGACGAAGAGGAAGAGTATAAATTCCACCTTCTTGAAGTTCATTATATTCTTTTTCGAGCTTATTACGTTCGCGTTGGAGATTTGTAAGTTCTTGCTAATTTCTAATATCACGTGGATCTTCTTTGTCTTTATCTTTATCAGATCCACCGCCTCCACCGCCACTTTTATCTTTTCCATTTGCATTAGGATCATCTTTTACGGTTCCATCACCATTATTGCCGTCACCATTATACTCAAAGCTTCCCAAATCTTCGATTGAAGGCACCTCAGCTGGTTTTGCTTTACTTTTAAAATTCTGACCAGAGATATGTAATTTAATACCATTTTCTCCCATTAAAGCCTTGGTTAAAATACCGCCACCTTCAGCCACACTAATGGAAATATCACCTTCAATACTATTAATAACATTAGCAATCTAATTAGACAATTCATAAGCCTAATTCTAGGCCATAGCAGCCTCGTACTACTCAACAAAGCCTTGAGTACTAGAAACCCCATTTTCAACTGCCCATTGTAGAGTAGCTGGAATATTCTCACCAAATTTAGCTTTAAGGGTATCCATATTTAAACTAGACCAATCTATATCTCCCATTTGGGAATCTATAATACTAGCTATATCAGCGCTTGAAACTCCTTGTTCTAAATAATACTAAATCTATGACTAAATAGAAGCAAATTTGTCACCAATTCCCTTTATTGCAGCATCCGTAAGTAATTCTTCTCCATTGCTCTTTTTTGCATCAAGCATGGTTGATATACTTCTTTCTTTAGCACCTTCACTAACCTTATTTGCACTATCTGCCGCATCTTTAACCTAATTTTCCCATTGCTTTACAGCTTCAGCATCCTAATCAAGGTTTTGCGGATCTATGATATGAAAATCTTTACCTTTTCCAGAAATTCTTGCAAGTTCTTCATCATATTTTTTTAATTCTTCAGCACTAATTTCACCATTGTGATCCTTATCATATCCCTAAGCTTTTGCCTATGTTTTTCTTTGTCCTTCTGATGCTACTAAATAAGAAGACTCTTTACCTTGCGCATCTGTAATAGACACCATACCTTTTTTAAGAGTATTAATATTTGCGGCCAAATTATTAGCATTTTGTGCACTTTGCTTAAAATCAACTGACATCTAGCTACAATAAGTCTCTAACTATTCAGCCTCTTCTTTAGATATTCCTAAAGCTTCTTGCAAACCCTAAGCAACTGTCATACCAGCTTCTAATTTAGAAAAATCAAAGGTAATATCGCCTTGGTTATTTAAGGAATAAAATCCTGAGTAATCATGTTCTGCAGAGAATCCTTTTTGTTGATCTGCTTCATTTCTTGTTACAGTGCCTAGTTCAGACATTTTATTTAATAGCTAATTATAATAAATAGATTCTCCTGAACCTTCATAACCAGCATCCTTTATAGCTGCTTCATACTATTCTTTTCTGTTTCTTTCTCCATTGTCATAACTATACCATTTTTCTTCGCCTAAAAGAGCAATCATATAATCGTCTAATTGCTCATCACCATAATTACCTCTTTTAGCTATACCCTTTGTAGCATTATAAAATTTATTACCCTGTCCAGAGGAAGCATCTGTTTCTGAACTTCTAATCTTACTATCATCTAATCTATTAATAGTATTAGCTAAAGAAGTTTCTAATTCTGTAGATTTAGCCAAAGACGAAATAAATTGCTCATTTGCCTCTGTAGCTTTTATAGTGCCTTGTTCTACAGCATCATAAGCTGCCGCCAATGCTCCAGTAGATCCAACACCATTTTCTAACATTTTATTAAGAGGTTCAAATTCATCACTTAAAGAGGCCATACTTTCTGCTGTAATATGACCATTTACTTTTACTTTTTCTAAACTCTTCTAAAAATCTTCACTATTATAAAGATCATTAAATTCTTTCAACTAAGCTTCAGCATTATAACGCTCACTTTCAAGGGCTGCCGCACCTAATGCTGCAGCTTGCTATGCAGCCTCACTTAACTCTCCATTGGACTCTTCTATAATTTGTTTAATACCATTTCTAATTTCTGAAGCTCCATCAATGGCAGAATCTGAAATAGAACCAAATATCTCATAAGCTTTTGTTAAACCTTTAGTTGATATTTTCTAGTCACCAATTTCACTATACTGGCTTAAAAAAGATTTCATAAAACTATTATTTGCGTTTAAAATTGCTTTAGATAAATCATTGTATTGAGCTAATTTTGTAGAATCTATTGCTTCGTTTTGATCGTTCTGAAACTATTGTGTTTCTTCATTCCAGTGAATACCATCTTTAACCACGTTTTTTAAAGAGTTTGCTAATTCATTTCCTATATCATTGATAGACTATGTTAAAACTTTTTGTACATCGCTATCAATTTGAGAATTATTAATTTTTTTTGCTACATTCTATAAGTTTGAGGCATTGATCCCATTTCTTCCGATATCTTGTGTCACTGTATCCCAAGCAGAAGAAGACCTTCGAGTTAAATCTTCAATGTCTTTACTAGTATTTGTAGCCATGGCTTTTTGCATTAATAACTTATTTGCCTATGCCCAGTTTATAGTATTTTCATCATCGTTATTTTTAACTTTTCGTTTTACTTTATAAGTTTTTCCATCTATAGTTAAAGTATTATTAGAACCCCAACCATCATTATAGTCTACTCCACTGTCTTTTTGATCTAAACCTAAAGCTTTTCTTTGCCATTCAAAATCTTTTTTACTAGTTTTTCCTGAATTTTTTAACTAATCAAGACTTGTTGCTTCTATTAAAGCTTTGTATTCGCCTTTTGAAAGATAGCCATAATCTCCTGCACCCTTACCAGGCTTTTCTAAAACCTATTGACTTAAAGCTTTAATACTTGAATCATCTTGTAGTTCATTTATACGTTGTTTTGCATAATATTCTCCAACTGCATTGGCTAAATTCGTATCTGGAGTATAATTTTTAGCCATGGCAGCATACTATTTAGTATAACTTTCTTCTAACTATAATTTAGCTAATTCTGTTTTATTTTCGTATTTTTCTAAACGCTATCCATCTTCTTCATCTGTATAATCTCTATTTTCTATAGCGGCATTTACAGCATCCTAATATGAACCATAAAGATGCCCATTATATTTATAGCCTTGTAATTTGTTATTTTTATGTATTGTAGATATTTTACCTTTATTAGCAGCTTTTTCCTATAAAGACTCAAGGTCTTCATGCTTAGACATTTCAAGTTCATCACGAATTCTTTCAATTGTTTTATTATAATTTAATTCACTCTATTCAATACCAGCAGTAAGCTATACTTCTTGCTATTTCTAATACTGCTGCTACATTTTTTCATTATAAACGTCTTTCTAAATGACATACATGCCATTTTCATCAACTGTATAACCCTATCCTTCTCCATACCCAAGCTACAAACTTTGTATTAATTCTAAAGCAGATTCATTAGCATCTACTAAAGCCTACTAAAATTCTAAAGTACCTTTTGTTAAATTTTCTATATTATTAGCATTTTCAGTCCATTTATCCCAAGCTGAAGAACAATTATTAATAAGTTCTGCAGTTTCTGATAAAGTCTCGTTTAGGCTTTTTAAATCAGCTTCCTAATTCTAAATATTTTGTCTTAACTATTCACCAGGAGAATTTTCATTCCATTTCTTAAAAGCCACTGCAACTATTGCAACTACGGCAGCAACCCCCAAAATTACTCCAGTTAATAATAAATGTGAAGCAATTAATCCCGCTAATTGACCAATAACTCCACCTATACCTTTGGCACTACTATCAGCAAAAATTTTTGAAGCGTTAGTACTATTAGCAAAACCATCTTTTACGTCTTTAAATCCTATTTTAAGATTTTTAAAGAAACCATTAAGGAGTCCTTCTCGACCATTTAGCATTTCTTTTAATGCCATTTTTCCGTCTTCATTATTAATTAATTGTTTTAATTGTTCATTCTTAATTAATTCTGCATTTTCTGCTTTTAAACTACCAGTTAAAACTGCAACTGCCTACGCAGCTTCATCTTCACCTACTTCAAAAAGAGTTTGTAATCCCAATATTGCAAAGCGAGTTTGTTCTCCAGCCTCTAATGTTCCATTTGCAAGTGCCTAAGTAGCTGTAAAAGCATTAGTTATGTCAACAGTTTCACCAAGTTTGTTAGTAAAAACAGTATATGACATTTGTCCTTTTTTCAAAGTAGTAATATGACCTAAAACTGCTCCATCTAACGTCTTAAAACTCTTGGTCATTCCGCTAACATTTTCTGCTATTACATCTCCCGAAAAATAACCAATTGTACGAAAGAAATTTTGAAATTCTGAATTAAGAGTAGGGATTACTGAACCAGTAGTATATGATATAAAAGGATCCCATAAATTATGTCCTATCCCCGCAAAAGCAGCCCCTAGATTTAAGATACCAGTTTTTATTTCAGTAAAAATAGAACCAAGACTAATTCCTTTTAATTGTAACTATAAACTACCTAACTACATCGATAACTTAGAAATAGCTCCAGCCATTCCAGAAAAAGCAGTTTTAGTTGTAACGGCAGCACCTGCTGCAGCAGCGCCAGTAGACGTAAAACTAGCAGCTAATTTAAAAGCTTTATCAGCTAAACTCACAATAATAGCTCTACCAAGTTTCATTACTCCAAGGCAAAGAGCAATTGAAGCCGCGGCTTTTCCAAAACCGCCCCCAATTTTTTCAATAGCACTTAAAATTTTATTAACAACTGTAATTAGTCCTGTTAATAAATCAACACCCATTTTTATAACAGAACTATTAGTAATACCCATCAAAAACTAATCCCAAGCATTCTTAAGATTATTTAATTTTGATTCTAATGATTCTTGTGTTTTAGCAAACTATTCACTTGAAGCGCCAGTTGCATTATATGCACCATTTAATAATTCAGTAAGTCTTGCATTATCACTCATTAAAGCCAAGAAACGAGACTGTTGTCTTGAACCAGCAGCCATAGTGGCTATATATCTTTGTGTTAAAAGATCTAATGAATCCCATTTTCCGGCAAGCTCAATGAATATTTCATCAAGACCTTTCGCGCCAGTCATAAATTCATTAAGATCAACACCAGCCGCACGAAGAGCAGCTCCAACTTTATTTATATTTATTTCTTCGCCATCAACGTCACCGATTAAATCGCCCTCACTATAAAGCTTTTTAACTTCTGAAAATCTTGCAACAACAGTTTTAAGCGCGGTACCAGCAGTTTCTGCAGATTCTCTTGTAGTTTCAATAATCTACGCTAAAAATGCAGCGGTATTATCAAAACTCATATTAGCGGAATTTGCAAGTGAAGCAACTTTTGTCATAGCAACAGAAAGTTCTTTAACATTAGAAGCAGACATAGCGGCCAATTGTGAATAAACATCGGCAATATGCTCTGCATTCATATTGTTAACTTCCATATTAAAACCACGAAGAGCATTCGTCATACGATCGGTCGCGACACTGTAATCAAGACCTGCAATACGAGCCATTTTCATAGTCTCGGTTCCAACTTCAAATACTTGATTTTGTTCAAGGCCTTGTTGATAATACAAGGTCATAACATCATATGTATCTTTTAAAGTGGCATTATATTCATTGGCTATTTTAGTATATTCAGGAAGCTGTTTCCACATATCTCCAACTGAAAAATCAGTAACAACTGCCGTTTCAGTCATTGATTTATCAAGCTCTTTAACCGTATCAATAGCACTTTTTACCGCTCTTTTAAATAGATTAAGTTGATTTGTTAAGCCAAAAAAATACAATCCTCTTTGCGCCAACTATTCAACCTAACGTATTGAAGAAGTCATTTCATTAAGTCTTTCTCTAGCTTCTTGAACTTTTCTTGATGTTTCACTAAAATCATTACCAAGACCTTTCCAACTACTAGAAACTTTCTAAATTGCGCCCAAAAGATTCTATCCTAATTCTCCTGCCATGCCACCAACTTTTTCTTTTAGTTGGTCTAAATTAGTTACTTCTTCCCAATTAATCCCATGGCCTTCTATTTTATCTATTTCATTTTTTAATTCTTCAAACATAGCAGTAGCTTGCATATGATTAAGATTTTCCATTTTTTGTCTAAGACCATCAATTTCTTGTTGTGCCTTATTAATAGCATTAGAAGCATTCTATGCTCGAGTTTCAACTTCAGTAACTAATTTCTCTCTGGCGGCATTTTCTGCACCAAGTATTTTTTCTAATTCTTCTATTATTGCCGTAATATCATGAAGCCGAGCGCCTTCTTTTGAATTTCCAAAACCAAATAAATTACCTTTATTTTTGTCTAAATAGGCCTATTTAATTTCTTCTAATTGCTCTTTTTCTTTTTTTAATTTTTCCAAAGATTCTACCGCACTAGTTTGATTGGCATTTTGCCATCTTTTTACTGCTTCTTTTGCAGCATTATATCCTATAATTAAACTCTATATACCTTCAACATTTGATTTAACTGTATTTCCATTATCTATTGAATTAAGAATAGAATTATATCTTTTCTATTCTTCGGTAGCTTCTCTTATTTTTTCAGACTATTCTTCTATGCTTCTATTTAACTATTGAAATTTATTAGTACTAGCAGTTGTTTCTTCAACCTTTTTTTCAAATTTATCAATTTCAGAAGTAATTTTTTTAATATTACTAAAAGCAGAATCTGGAATCAGCTTCTATAGTCCTTTAGAAGTAGAAGCCTAATTAAGAACAGAATCTATTTCTTTACCTAATTGCTTATAAGATCCACCTAACTTCTCAATTCTTTTTTCTAATTCTCCAAAACTACTACCTTTAATTTTCCCGCCTTCAGTTAAAGCTTCTATTTCCGATATTTCTTTTTTAACATCGCCTAAAAGACCGGACATACCAGCTTTTTTATTAGGACTTAAATTCAAATTTTTAAAAAGACCTTCTAACTCCTTAACTCCCGCTTTCATCTAATCAAGCTATGCACGTAACTCAACATCAACAACTACTCTATTAGCATTATTTGCCATACTATCACCTCTCCATATAAAAAAATTTGGCATCAACTTAAAAAGTTAATGCCAACGTAACATTACATATCACTATCTATATCATCTTCAAGAAAAATTAGTCTCATAGCTTCCTTATTCCCTTGACTCCCAGCAGGATAGGCAATCGCTTGAAAATGTCCAACTTGTGGATTGGCCTATTTTCCTACTCTTATAGATAGATCAGACATTAACTTTAATTTTGGTATTCGTAAAACCGCAGTTTTAACTTTACCTGTCTCATCATCTTTTACTCTAGTTTTTCCTTCTAACCAAAGGAAACTATTAGTAAACTCCTTTCCCACCTTTAAAATCGAAGTCGCGTTAGTATACTAGAAACAATAATCTACGATCAATTCTCTAAATTCTACTTCCTAATCTACAATTTGAATTTCCTTTCCACCATTATACTTCCAGTAGGGAGTTCCTTCTCCTTTTCTGTCAAAGCGCGCTCCTGTTTTTCCGTCATACACATACACATCGCAGTGCGGTATTTGCTTCAATTGAATTTTCCCTTCTGTATCCGTTTCTAATTTTTCTCTTTCTCCAATCAACTCAATATGAGCCTAAACTGGTTCAAGATACTTCGCATTATTCAAAATAGCAAATTGAGTCTTTGAAAAAATTCCTTGAGTAAATTCAATGTTCAATTGCTATGTAGCATCCCAAACCACTTGAGGTTCATTCATATAACCGCCACGCGCAGCAATATGGGATTTTATTTCATTGAAATTTACAATTTGAATTTTATCAAAATCTGCTATTACTTCACCAGGTTCTATAATTTTTCCAGCTATTTCTATATTATATGTAGATTTTAATCTACACGAATACAGTTCCCGCATACTAAATTCATTAATATCCATATTGCCTCCTTTTTAAATAAGCGGATGGCGTTGCCGCCACCCGCCTTTTTAAATCATATATTAGCTATTGTCTGCAATTACGAATGTAACTTTGTAAGCAGTTGTTCCTTTATTAAATTCTACCGTAGCCATAGTATTAGCTTCAATTAAACCATCAACAGTATCAAATGTCACTGCAGTACCAGCCGTCTGAGCATCCATTGTTAACCAATTAGGAAGTGTGCTTGTAAGAGTGATAGGAGCAACAATATTGGGAGTACCAATAGTAATATCAGTATCGCCTTCAGTAATAATCTTAATACCAAGATCAGTTACGTCACCAGTATCTCTACCTGCTTCAGCAATTGCATCTTCTATATCTGCACTCTCATTGCTCATATCAGGTACACCAAGTACATGGTTATGATAAATCTCAAGAGTCTCTGCAGTAGGATCTGCGCCACCAATAAGATCATATTTAACAAGCTTCATCATATCACCGCTTTCAGGACGAAGAACGTGAAGGTTCATATTAAATACTGAAGGATCGCCATCAGCTTCCATTGTGATAGTATTTTCAGAAGTGATCTTAGCCTTAGAAATAATGAACTGGAAGAATTCATCGGTACCATCAGCCTATGATCTTGCAAAAGTATCGCCAACAACATAATAAGTACCAGGGAATGTACTAGCACCAATTTTAATCGCGGCGCCATCAGCAAGAAGGTCGTAAGAACAAAAATAAGTTTTACCTTCTTCAAAAGTAGTAAGATTAGTTACCTTACTTGCATCTTTAGTTTCACTTTCAGTAGCACTAAAGAATTTAGGATTAATCTTAGTATATTCTTTTCCATCGGGGCCTTCAAACTTATCTTTCCAACCAGCTGTTGCAGCATCACCAGTAGCAATAGCCTTAAACTGCTCAGTTTTCATAATAAGACCATTTGTAAATTCATGGGCCTTACCATTACCAAAAAGAATAGCCATTGATTTAGCCGAGAAAAGAGCATCTTCAATAGTAACATTTATATCTTTGTTATAGTCCCAAGAAATAAGAGCAACGTTACCTTTACCGCCATTTGCGGTAGCTTCATCAGCAGTCTGCTCGATAGTTGAAACCTTAAGAGTATCACAATAAAGTACAGGATAGGCAGGTTTACCATCAATTAACTGATAGAAAGTTACGTCAGCAACTTCTTTAATGCCATATCTAGAAAGAACATCTATAGCCATAGCATATGACCTCCTTTAATTATTTATCATTTTCCGACATCCAATATTTAGGTTTTATTTTTTTCGAATCTGCGCCTGCAAGCAAACTATCAATATCCAAAGTATATTTTTCTTTCTTCTAATACTTTGTGGTAATAGTGCTAATGGCCGCATAACTCATCTCTCCAATATTAAGTGGGGTTAGACCAATTCCCATACAACAAATTGATGCAAGAGAATTTATTAAACTATCTGTTTTTGCATTTTGTTTTGCTTTAATTCTATCTCTATAACGTGCTTTGGCTTTCATACGTCTCACGCGTGGATGCTAATTATAATCATAGGGTTCAACTTGATCTCTGCCCATTACTAGTCTAATTACATTCTAAAATTCAAAATAGGTCTCTGGAGTTAAAATTGGAAGCTAATCGAGACTCTCTAAATTCTAGAGTATCTCCTCTAAATTTCCAATTAAAAAGAATTCTTTTTCGGGAATAAAAGTTAATTCAGTATGAGTAAAAAATTGAAAGCCTTCTTTTACAATATCTAAATACTCTTGACTTGATTCACAAATTTTAGCAAGATACTAATATGGAGTTGGTATTTGTCCTTCTTTAATTGAAATTTCATCGTCTGCATTAAAAAGTTGATCTTCTATATCTTCCTAACTAATTGTTAATAATGAAAGAAATTTATTAAAGTCTGGAATATCTAAAGTTTGATTAACTGTTGGTGGATATACTTTAAAAAGTCCTTTAAAATCAATTGGTAATCCTAAAAAGACTTTTTCAGCATTACTATTACTCATAGGCAATTAAATTGAACTCCTATTCATAACAAGATATTTCATCAGTTAAAAAGTTTACATCAAAATCTCCACCATCCAGCTTACCCAAGCCATTAATTGTCTTACCACTAAGACTTTCCTATACTTCTCCAAGAACTGCGAACGGCCGCAAATTATCGCTATTTATTAACCACTAAGTAAGTGGCACAAAAGACTCTACAATTATTTTTACATTACGAAATTCACCATTTTCAGAATTACGATGACCATATACTACCTAAAGCGCAAGAATTGAATTTGCAGTTTCTTTTGGACCAACACGCGGCACTATTTTAATTAGTTTTTCAAAGATTTCTCCTTGACAAAAATTAGCATAGAAATCATATTTTTTTCTAACATAAGTACCATTTTCCTAATTAATAAATTTTTTCTACTAGTCATCCCAAATGCAATCTCCAATTTCATCTTCGGTCAATACTACAAATTTATTCTACTAAATATCCCAAATTTTTTCTCCGCTATGCTTAGCGGGTCGAGTAATTATTTCTTCAAAATCATGTTCAAGCGGCGTTTTATCCGTATAATAAAGCAATTTAATCAAAGTACGATTGCTCATTAAGCGAGAAGCAATTGTTTTTAAGTTGTCTCCAATTTCTCTACAATTCCGTACTCCCATATTATTCCTCCTTTATCTGATCCATAAGCCAGAACCCCGCATCATTTTCTTCAACTTGTGGAGTAAAATCTGTAACTTGAGCTTCTCTTCTATAACCGCACTTAATACACTTACCCCAATCATCAAACTAATGTTGACAAGTAATTCCTATTTCACTAGCAGGTAAATTATCATGGTAATCCAACGCGAACTCATAAACAGGATCTATAGTTACATATTCTACACCATCTTGAGACTACATATCATATCCCGTTACCCTATAAAATTCATCAAGAACCTTATGATTCTTTTCTTTATCAATTATAAAATAATCATCTTTTCTAACAAACTCATTAGCCGGCATAACAAAGAAACTCATTTTTAAATTTTCAGCATAAATCGGATCCATTCTAGACCTTGATCTAATTTCATCTTTTAACATATTATTTTCCTAACCATACATATATGCATAAGACCATCTATCAATTTTATCGCGATCTTTCCACTCTAAATAATGTGTCATTCTAAGCATTATATATCTGTTATATCCTTTCGCGCCAGAATCCTCTAAATAATATACCATCCAAGGCCTAACCACATCTTCTTCATTAATACGGTCAATTACTTCTTCTCTTAAATATGGACAAGGGCCACTAAATTGCGTTTCAGTATATTCAGTTTCTTCTGAATTTTCAACTTCACGCAAAAGTCCAATTGGATCAGGTAAAAATAGTAGTGTTCCATTAGGAATAACTACATCATATGGTGTTAATAAATAACGTAAAGTTTGCGTGTTATCCTACTTATATCTTTCAAAAGTAGCCGAAATGAGCCGAGGTTCTACCTCGGCCCTTTCTCTATAGTTAAAATCTATACGATAAACAGACTTGAGTAGGCGCCGCGCAAATACTTCGCGTCTTTGGGTTAATATTCGTTCTTGGTAGTTGTTGCCATAACGATTAAGGCGTTTTAAATAAACGTCTTCATAATATCCCATAATATCACTTCCCTACTAATGTCATGCAATCAAAAATTGTTGAGCGAAAATACTCATATTTCAAAAATCGTAAAGTGTTTAATTTATAAAATAAAGTGTAATAGTTAATAGTTTTTTGTTCTTCAGAATACCCCATTAATTCAATCAAGATTGAATTAAGAAATTTCTCCCATTCGCCACCTTTTTCAAATTCACAGAGTAATCCATAGAGTTTATTTTTTAACTTATTATTATATGCCTCTTGTATATTCTCATGAAGATCTATCAAGATGGATCTCCAGAAAGTTTAGTATAATCCCAAGGAACATAGTGAATTGAACGATAATAAAGTGATTCAAGCTTTAAACCACGCTTACGTTCAATTTCAAGAGCGTCATATAATTTACTAAGCATATTAGCCTCAGAGAAATCCTTTTCTTCATATAATGGTTTAATACGCTCCCAAGTTAAAATTTCTCTATTTAACCATTCACACTTCATATAGGTAGATAATATTTGAATTTCTTCATTTCCAAGATCTCCAACAAAATTATCACCATCTATATCAATACTAACACGAGGGAATTTAAAATATGCACAAGCACCCGCAAGAAGTTGTTTTAAATCTTCATTAAGACCTTCTTGCTAATAGAATTCATCATCCAACATTTTTGCTAAAAAAGCATCGTATACTTTTTGTACGGGGGTACCCATTTAAAATCCCTCCCATTAGTTATTATTGTCTGCTCTATTTAATTCAATTGTTTTAATTATATCACGTTCTGTTAACTGTTTTAAAATTGTAGCTTTATCGTAATTAATAAGTTCATTATCAATCGCATAGTCTACAAGATTATTCAGTTCATTTGCACCTAATTTCATGCAAGCCTACTTAAATTCTGCAACAGGCATTACTGTAAGATAACGCTTTTTCTGTGCATCATTTAATACAATAATATTTTCAGGCTGCTTTGCATCAGGACTTTCAAGTCCAAGTTCAATTTTAGCTTCCATATCATCAATATAAAGAATACCTTTAGTAAGCATATTCCAAACGCCAACATTATATGAAAGTTCACGAAGAGTATCAAATTCGATTTGACGAATTGTACCTTTTCTTTCCCAAGTTCTTGAAAAACGAACCTGCGGATCATCAATTGCTACCATAGCATCTACTGTGCTAACTACATTAATTTTTCTATTTTCCATAATAATTCTCCTTTTTCTCCTAAAAATTTTGTTAGGGGAGAGGAGATCCCTCCCCTCCCCTTAGTTATTTAATTAAAGACCAAGACCAAAGTTTTCATTCAGTTTGTCACCCGCATATGTAGGAACAGCGGTATTGCCGGTTTCACCAATAGTAGTACCAATATAACCATTAGCATCAACATCAAGAGCAGTATTATGATATACACCCCAATTATGATAAGTTAAGATACCAACACCAATCTTTTTGTAGATATTAATCTCAATTGACTGATCAGTATTAACATAATCCCAAACCTGAGTCGCACCTTCAAATACGACTTTAACAACTTTGTCTCCGCCAGTGGGAAGAACATAAGCAAAAGCAGGATCAATGTAAACTTCTTCATTTCTTTCATCAACAAATGACTGAGGAATTTCTACAATAGGAGTACCACGGAAAATCCTAATTCTACCAGTATTATGAATATCCTCAATATCACCAGGATATACTGCAATATTAGGAGTATTGGTAGCACCAAGGCCGATAACAAAAGCATCGGGGCCCATAGCTTCAATAAATTCACCAGTAGCAAAGATAACAGCATCAGTGCCATAAGCTTTTACTGTACCAATAATTCTCTGCATAATATTTGCTTGGAATGTAGAAGTAATAGCCTTATTTCTCGCAGGCATTCTAGCACTAGCAATAGCAGCTTTGAGCGCTCTTTGAACTTCAAGGTAAACAGCTTCTTCAAGACCTTCATAAATAATTTCCATGAGTTCGTTGATATTCTCAGCGCCATCAAGGAATCTTTCAAAGTCAAGTCTTGCAGCTCCGCCAATGGCGTGTGCTCTTACTTCGAAGGTATCAGTATCAAGACGGAAGGTCTCATAAACACCAGAAAGACCAACTTGAGTAATGAATTTCTTCGCACGATTTCTGCCAAGACGGCCTCTCTTGAACATAGCTCTCTGACCTTGACCAACGGTCTGGATTTCAGCAAATTGACCAAGAACGTCAATAGCTTTCTTAGGAACGATTTCATCAGCAGTTTCAATTATAATTTCATAAAGATCATATTTATTCTTCATGAACTGATTAACTGAACCACACATATCTTTAATTTCTGCAGCATACGCAGTAGCTACATCTTCACGAGTAAAGTTTGCAGGAGCAGTACCTTTAGCAACGTGAAGAGCCATTTCTTTTAATTCTTTAATAGTTGCCATATCAATGTACCTCCTTCAATTAAGCTTTTACAATCATAATCTTGTAAGCAGGATCAATACCATTAGGACATGTTGCATTTTTGTCAACAATCTTACCAATGGGACCAGCATAATTGGTACCCGGCTTAGTATTAGTCCAATAACCATCAAGACCAGCATAGACAAGATCGTCATTATCAAGATTATCTTCTTTTACACAATTGGTAGTAAATCTATCGCCAACAGCAAGATAGCCAAGACGGGGATAAAAATCATCATAACCCATCATGTCATAAGAACTATCAGCAGGGAATAAGCAGAACTTATTTAACTGAGGAGTTCTTTCATCATACATATGCTCTGTAGAGTAATTAAGGGCATAAACATCGCCTTCTTCATCATCGGCAGTAGCAAAAGTAACATAACCATTAGCTTTATCTACTTTAAGAATCATACCAACTTCGCAAGGAGTATCGGTAGCATGAGTGCCAGTAGTGCGTTTTGCTTGGCCCGCTCTACCAAAAACATCTTTATCGAGAGGAAGCTGTGCTTCAATTCTGCCATCACGAGGAAAAGCTACCTGATTAAGTTCAAGTACAGCATAGCCTCTTCCAGCATTTAACTTTGCCATATAAATCAACCTCCATAAAATTATTTCTTATGTTTCGAGATAATTGCCTCTATACCAGTAAGAGGAGTTTCTTTTGGAACCCTGCCACCTTCACCATCGTCATCCTTGTTAAATAATGAAGGATTCGATTTAACAAGTTCAAAGGCTAAACTCTTTTCAAGCTCTTCCGCAGAAACCGCAGTTTCAGCAGAATAATTACTAATAATTTCTGGAGCAAGTTGCTCTGCATATTTATCAATAATTGCTTGTCTCTGAGCTTTTTCAATTGCTAATTTATACTCTTTTAAACCTTCAAGTTCTGCGTTAACCGCTTCAAGAGTCTGGTTAGCAGTTTCAAGTTCAGTTTTAGAGAGATTAAATTGTTCCTCAAGTTCATTCTTCTCTGTACTTAAAGTGGCAAATTCAGTTTCTTTCTCTTTAATTTTCGTCTCAAATTCAGAAACTTTTGTTTCTAAATCAGGAATCTTAGAGAAAGTTTCATCAATTTTTTCAAAACTCTCACCATTCATAGCTTTAACAACTTTTAGAGCGGCGAGTTCACTCTCAGTTACATCGAGAATATAAGTAGTTTCAAAATCACCAAGAACTACATTATCTTCGTCTTTAGTATAACTTACTCTAACATATGAATTATTCTCTAAATCATAAACAAGAGCATAGTCATCATAGACTTCACAAATCGCATACTTAAATACCCATTCCTCGCCATCTTCTGATACGGGATTTAAAAGGTTAAAAAGTTGCTCATATTTCTGTGAATCGGAGAGCTTAAAAGTAAGTTTGTTCATTTTAACGTCTCCTCCTAATTCATAGTTTTCAAAAGTTTTTTCAAGCACTTTTAATTTCTCAAAAGCTTGTTTAACTTTATCATTAAGAGTAAAGAAAGCGGCGCCTTCAAAACAAGGCTCTACTTCATCACCCAAAACCTGTAGGCCGAAAAAGCATCCATCAGTAAACTGGAAGGCTTTATGGCCTTCAATATTGATCCAAATACCTTTAATTGAGGGTGGATATAATTCCATTGATTCGGGTTTATCCAGTATTTCACCCGCCTCTTTATAAAGTGCAGTATAAATCAATACATCACAGCAAGCATACACTCTACATTGTCCATCTTCATCCAAATTCGTCTCCCAAGAAACATTAGGATTCTCGGGCACGACTCCATAAATTCTTCCTTCGGAATTAGCCATACCGTGTGTGGAATAATCTTCTTCCTCTTGTAGGTAAATTCCTTTAATTGGAGTGTATGGTAAAGTTTGTAAAAGTTTCTCTGCAAATTCATCTGTAATATAACTACCATTTCGATTTAAACCTTTATAAAAAATTCTACAACGAGCCATAGAAGTTGTTTCATTTCTTTTAGTTAAATCTCCATAAATTTGAACAGAGAAGTTTAATAGTGAATTATTCATTTATAGAACCTCCCTGTTATTCGCTATTATTACTATTATCTTTAGCTTTTTCGTTTGCTTCAGTTTTGGGACTTAATTCTGATGGATCTTTTTTCGGTCTACCGACCGATCCAGTGCCATCTCCGCTTTGAGTGTATGAAGACGAAAGTGGGATTAGCATTTCACCAAGTTCCAAAACGTCATTTTCTAATTCTTTTAATCCAGAAAGTTCTCTCTAAGAAACTCCCATAGCAATAGCAGGTAATAAGTAACTATATCCCGATTGCGCGAGCTTAAACATTTCATCGGTATAATCGTTTTCAGTATAAATGCTTACTGGTAACATTTTATACTTAAATACGACATTTGTATTTCCATAAAACTTATTAATTGCTGTAGTAATAAAATTTTCAATCTTATGACCTAAAATCATCATCATAGCAATGTCATTTTTTATGGAAAACAAAAGAGTTAAATTACTTGTAGATGCAAACAATTCAACACTAACACCAACTTGTCCATAAACATTTTTCAACATTTTGTCTAAGTTAGTAGTAACATTATCATTAGATGTTTTAGAAACAATCGCATCTACATCACCATAAGTGGTCATTACACTTACATTGCCATTGCCTTTCAGCATATTAACTGCACCTTTATGCATTAATGCAACTTCTTCGGGTTCAAATAATAATTGACCATCATTTAAATGCGGTATTTTTTGAACTATAATCTTACGAATTTCTTCAAGATCTCTTGCCTTTTCGGTATCAACCGCAGTATCATAATCCATACAAGCTGGAAGAATATCTAATAAAAGCGGCCGCATAGTCTCAAAGAATGAGAAACATACAGAAATCTCAGGATCAAGGAATATCCATTTTGAAGCTAACTTACCATTTTTATATTTACGATAAGCTTTGGCAACATCTTTTGGATAGCTATTTAAAGCCTTTTTTCTACTCTCCTCATCCGTAATTGAGTCAAAATATTCCACATTAAACTCAATCAAATTATCGCCTTCGGGAGTCTTAAAACGCGATACACAATATGATGCGGGCAGAGTCATTATTGACATGGTTTTTTTATCAAATCGTTTTAAAATTCCATAATAACAACCATCAACTAAGACTCTTAAAGAAATGTCTGTGCAAATAATTGGAAGTTTCATTTGATCTACATATTCTACTGCACCAAAATATTTTTTTTTGATATGATCGGTGGAGAGACGATTACCATAAGTTGGGGTCGGAATTACTATACCAACATATTTTAGCAAAGTAGCATAATAGATAATGATCCTTCTATATAAGCAGTCTTTCTCAAAAAAATTTCTCGAAAGAGCTAACTGCTAATCTAAATTACCGCTTTCAATTATTTTTTTAACTTCTTCTAAAGTATAGTCTTTAATTTTATCAACCTAGCGATTAATACTATATTTCCCTTTATAAGCGGTATCATTAAGGGCAATCATATTGTTAAGAGCTTCTGTAAATTTAGTCAAATCTCTTTTTTCCATTTATCAAAGCCCTCCAGTAAAAAATATTAGTTGACGTTCGCCGACTTTACTACGTCGATTACGTTTCTATAAGTCTTCTTCCATTTCTTTAATTCTCCATAATCCATATTCAAAAGAAGAAAATTTATCTTTGGGAATTGCAGTATTAATTTTTTCAAGAGCTATTTCATTTGTAATACCTGTCTTTTTTAATCGTAAATTACAAATTTCTTGAATTAAAGAAGAAGTCATTTTATGCGGCATTAATCTTTCAACTCTCTAATACGCACTCATTTTCTGTCCAGTTTTTGTAGCAAGTAATTCAGCTTTTGCTTGCTGCTCAGAAATCAAAAAATTTACAAGTCCTTTTGCAACACGAGTATATGCATTGCTATGCATATTAGAATTAATTTTAGCATTAGCTTTAATACCATATAAAATCTTAGGAGCATTTTTAGGCTAAATCTTTAAATAATTTTCATCATTTGAAAAACCATAAGCGGGATATACTACACCATTTTCATCAACTGATTCAACTACCATTTCATCAGCAATACCAACGCCTAAACCATTGGTATCTATAACTACTTCAACTGGATTAAAATCGGCAATTATCTTTTTAAGATCAATTGCTTGACGCTAAAATGCTTTTGTCTTGCTTTCTCTACCAAGCACAAATAAATTAACTAAAGTAGAACGATAAATCCCTTGAGCAGTTATATTAACTCTAAAAACGCATACTACTGTCTAGTCTTTTAATCGACCTACGTCTACTGATAATATGTAGAATTGATTAGCATTGTTTCCACTTTTTGCGTGCAATTCTGGATTTTTTATTTTGCGGTGACGCGTAAGCTAGTCAAAATTAAACCAACTATCATCACTACCGCCATCCCAAAGACTTAAATATTCCTGAGCGAAAGATTGCTCATCAAAAGAAGAAGACATTTTAAGTTTATCTATATAATCTTTAGTCAATAGTCCATGCTTCATTGGAACACGGTAATCGCAACCAAAAACAAAAGTTCCTTTAGGATTAATAATTGCATCTTCTAATAAGTCAATTAAAACTGCATATGCATAAGTTGATTTTGAGCCTGCTGATGTCATATAAATTCTTTGCTAATTTGGCTCTTTAGGGTTAACCGTGCCATCAGGAAGACGTCTTGATACGTTTAAGAAAGGATAAACAACTTTTTCAAGCTCGTCACCATCATGATCGCGCACCTCGTCGATAAGACCACCGTTTTTACGACCACCACGGGCCGCATCGCCAGTGCCAACAACAGTAAAAATAGAACCATTTTTAAATCTCAATTCAACATAATCTTTACCAAAGTTACCAGGAATTTCATCCTATTCCCAGCCCTAAATTTCTTTTTTAATAAGCGGCCACCGCTCGTAAATTTCAACAATTTTCTCTTTTGCAATTGAAGCAGACTGTGTTTTAAAGGGCGCCGCAATAAAGCGTTTAGTTCTAGGAATAAAAATACACTATAAAATTAATCCAAGTATTGTTAAAAATGATTTAGCAAAAGCACGAGGTGCGGTACAATATACATCCTTATATCGCATAATTGCGCGCAGTAGCATTCTTTGATAGGGGAATAAATTAGTTTTATTTTCTGGGTTCTAAATTAAGTCCAAATAAATATCAGGATATGCACTAAAAATCTCGCATAGATGCTCAAATTTTCTTCTATGCAAGTTAATATAATCTGGTGTTAAAACGGCACCTTTTTCAACTCTAATTCCATCTCGTTCAATTAAATATTTTCGCTAAACACCATTCTCTAAATCTTCCTAAGTTCTTGGAATTAAAATATTACTCATCATCATCATCACCTTCTTCATCAAAGTCGGCAATGAAATCTTCAGCCTCATCATCAAATAATAATTCATTATAACCATCAACTTCATGCTAATCTAAATCAAAGTCGCCGCCAAGATCATAAACGCCTTGCTCATTTTCGTTAATTGTTTTTAAGGCTTCAAGCCTACGAGAAATATCTTCTCCAATACCAGTTTCATTTATATATAATCTTTGATTCCAAGATTCAATATTTTTCATCTCTTCATCAATTACATCTCTTGTAACACCATCATAGAACTTATTCTTCCAACCACCAGCTTCAAGCCACTTAAATAGTTCTCCTGTGCTTTCAAGGTCGCTCGCATTTTTACTGTTTTTAGGAGTAAAATTAGCAATTTTAACAAGCTTTTCATAAGAAGCAAGAAGCTTATCAATATTGTCTCCGGCTCGAATGGCCGAGTCAATTGTAAGTGAAATTTTGCAAAGCTTTAAGGCCTAATCCATCTATAAATGGGTTGTGATATTCTAAGTAAGCAGCATACCTTGAAGTAAATCTTCTAGTCGCTAAAAATCTTCATCAGTATATTCTCCATCCCATTTTCTAATTAAACCCTATCTTTTCTTCTCATCCATTAAAGGAACTTCTTCTTCAATCCGCATTTCTTCTTTTAAACGCTAATACTCTTCAAAATACTCTCCCCAACCAAATCCTTCAAATTCAGATGAAAGAAAAACAGAAGCGTATCTTGGAAAAGCTTCTTCTCCAGCCAACTCCTAAATTCGTATCCATTCTTTAGGAACAAAAGGAATATCAGCATACTAGCAAATTTTATCAACATATTTCCAGTCCCAATCATGCTCTTTTAAATATTCATTAATACATTTATTACAAATCGGAAGATATCCGTCAGGATAAAAATAAGATTTAGTAGGACTATACCCAGACTAATCATATGACTCACCGCATCGAGTACAAGAACGAATTAAAAAGGGTTTAGTTTTATTCGGTTTCGGACCTATTCCCATTTTTATCACTACCCTTATTATTTTTATTAGTTAATCTACAAAGTTTTACCATTTCTTTCTATTTATCTTTTGAAAGTGTAGTAAACTTTTTTAAGATTCTATAAGAAATTTCTTTTATATCAAGTCCATCTTTAGTTTTTACTTCAGCTAAATCAACTCCAAACATATAGGCCACTCCAATAAAATCAATTGGACGAAGTTTAAATAGTTCCTTTGTAAATTTATCAAATAGTTCGTCTTTGGTCATACTATCACCTACTCTTCTAACGATACAAACGATCGCATTTTTTACAACGATTTGTATATCCATCTTTTGCTCGACTTTTCTTAACAAAATTTTCAGAACAAATTAAGTAATATTTTTTACAATTGGTACATTGTTTAAATTCTTCAGGAAAGAAAATATTACTTATAATTTTATAATGGAAAGTCGCAGCTTCATTTATCTATTTAATGATTTTCTATCTAAATATTGTACTAATATAATTTTCATTATAAGTAGTCTAATATTTAGAATTAATATAATCTTTAATATCTTTATTTTTGACTTGCTCCTTTTTTAAGGTAAGAATTTCTTTTTGGGTCTCTGTTAAATTCGCGCATTTCTCATAATAGTATAAAGTTTCTAGTAACTCTGCCGTAGTTGAATCAACCTCTTGACCATTCTCGACGACCGCGCGCAGATCAGCGTAAGAAAGTATTAATTGGTAAACGTGTTCTAAATTAGTAAAATCAAAAAAGAATTGATCTCTACTAGCTTTTTCTTTTTCCCATAGGCGCTTTGAAATCTTACCTAACTCTTCTTCCGTAAATTTCTACGGGTATAACTCATTAAACTCTTGAAAAATCAATCCCGAAGTAGTACCCCCGGCTTTTAAACCTAAAGGGAATACTTCCATATCACAATCAAAGGTTAAAGTAGTATCTTCTACAATTGGCGCCCCTCTATTTTTCCAATCTGTCTAAAAAATACTCTAATAGGAGTCGCGCAAAGTATACTGCTATCTTCTTAAATCAACAAGAATATGTTTTTTCTTTAGATACTAATACTAACTAAGAAGCGCGGCGTTCTTCTTACATTTTGTAACAATTTCTGGCGTTAATCTATTAATTAGTTCTTGTCTTGGCTCTTTGCTTCTTTTACCAACTAGAATCTCGTAAAAATTTATAGTTAGTTCTGTTTCATCAATTTGCTAAAAAAGAGTTTCAAAAGTAGGAATTAATGCTTTAGGAGCTTTTTGTAAGGTCTCTTCTCTTGAAAAGGTTTCTCTAATATTTTTATAATTAACTTGATGCGGCCGCAGTATTATATCCTCATAACTGCCGCCCGAAGACTCTTCAGTATCTAAAAGCGCTTCTAAAGAAACAAATTTGCCTTCTTTTGACCAAGTTTTATTTTTAGTATCAACTTGAACTTCTCCTCTTTGCACACAAGAAGTACCGTCTTGGTCTTTTCCATAGAGTAGATACTTTGCGCAAGTATCCAATTCAGCTTCAGTTAATTTTTTCTCTTTGAACTGTGGTTCTTGTAGGTACTAGTCGAGAAAAATTTTTCGCTCGGCCGCAGATTCAATTGAAAAGTCTAAATCTAATCTATTTGCCATAGGCTTTTCGCCTCCAAATTTACTTGGGTTATTCCCTAATCTCTACTTATATTATATCAGATTTTGGCAGAGAAGTCAAATTTTTAGAGTATAAAATTTGATTTTTTCTAAAAAATCGGTTATAATTATATTAGAAAATAAAGAAGGAGAATTTATATGATATTAAGTCCAAAAGAAGCATATGAAAAAGCAAAATTCTATCGTGAAGGTAGAATGAAAGTGGTTAAATATGATATTATAAATAGAGTAAATAAAGCAATTGAAGATGGAAAATATCGGGCATTAATAGAAGTTCCAGATGATTTTACAGAAGAAGAAGTTGATAATCTGTTAGAACCATATGCAGAAGCAGGTTATTTTGTTGACAGTATATATAATACGCTTATAATTGATTGGGAAGAATGATGTAGTACTGCGCGACTTCGATAAAAAACGGTCATGAGCGACCGTCATAACCATTCTCGATGGCGGTCGCGCAATTGTACGTAAAACATATAATTCTACTTCTACTTCTACTTCTACTTTTTAAATAAAACTAAAACTAAAATTAAAAGAAAGGATGCGTAGCAAATGGAAGTGTTTTGGTATATAGTAATTTCACTTATAATCTTCTGCTTAGTTTATGCCAGTACGCATAAACTTGGAGAAGCCCTTCTGGTCGGAATTTGCTGGCCATTAGGCATACTCTATTTATTTGTGTCTTTGTTTTATGGTGTAGGAAAATATCTATAAAAAGGAGTTGATTTTTGTGACTGTAAAAGAGAGAATAAACCATAGTGTAGAACTAACTGGTGAAGATAAGGCAATTCTTGAGAAAATGGGGTCATTTTTTGAAGAATTTACGAATAAGGTGGATAATACGTTTTATTTTAAGGGAAGAGAAGGTATTGTGTATAATATTGATAATCTGTATTTTGTTGAGAATTTTTTAGGGGATTTTGCGGCTTTTATAGAGAGCAGCGAGTGGTAAAAGAAAGGTTTATAAGAAGAAATTTTTTAAGAAGAGTCTAGTTTTACTAGACTTTTTTTATTTTTGTTTTTTTGGAGGAAAAGAAGATGTTCTGAATTAATTACGGAGTAAAAAATAATTTCGTGGAACTTTTTTAGCAGGGCGTAATATTCCGATTGTGCAAAATGCACAAATCCCGATAATACACCCGCCTCCCTTTTGTGCGTTTTGCCGAACCTATCCGGTTTTCTATTCATAATTTGTTCATAAACTATTTACAATCTGTTTACAGTTTGTTAATAAAAAATACTTTATTTGTTCACATTTATCCTTTATAATACAGACATACCGCAAGACAAAAGACGGTAAATAATATTAAAGGTAGGTATTACAAAATGAAAAAAACACTTGAACAAGTAAGGCGCGAAAATATCGAAAAAATCCTTGCGCGCCCGAAGGACGACGGGAAAAAGGGAAAAGCGTTTGAGCTTGAAAATGCGCGAAAAGGCAGTAAAAAGGTATATGTTGCAAAAGCGGGCGAGGCGGACGGCGCCGCAAAATTCCGTATTAATGGGAAAATCAAATATGTTAAAACGGAATTTAAAACTAACGGAGGACGGGTTGAGGATATAGCCGATTCAGAGTTTTGCGTTTACCGCCTCGATATTTGCAATTCTTCAACATCAAATAAACGCCGTTATGTTGAACCCGTTATTATCCCTTCAAAAATTTTTCTTGACTTCCTTTATGCTAATAATCTTGTAAAGGCAATCAATAAACACGGTGAGTTTGACGGCTACGGAATACAGGCAAGTAGTAAAAAATTGTATCTTGCCTTGCTCGATTGGTGCATACCGTATGATAAAGATACCGTTTACACTTATGAAGATTTTGAAGGGCTGACCCTTTAAGACAAAATAAAATTAAATAGAGGGAGGCTGAGCCTCCCTCGGAACGGAGGAAAAATATGAAAGATATATGTAAGCTTATAACGGTTAAAGTTGATAATGATGAGGATTATGTAAAGGACTATCGCTTTACAGTGTGGTACCTCGGTAAAGATGTATTTTATGAGATGAGATACAGCCTCTATAATGAGTGGAGCGAAATAGAGGAGCAGGGACAGGAGTCTTATCAGAGCCTCGAGGAATGGCAGGAGGCAGTCAAGCAGGCTACACTTGAATCCCTCAGTCATATCAAATAAACAAGAAACAAATAAATAAAAGGGAGGGAGGCTGAGCCTCCCTCCAACTGTAAAGGCTTTTTACTTTACAAGCCGGTTAGCATAGACTAACTATTTAGACGCCAGATTTTAGTTAGCATAGGCTAACTTTTTAGACGTCGGACGTCTAAAAACCGACTTGACAATCCGGTTTTATTGTGGTATAATACAGACACAATAAAGAAGGAGGTCATATTTATGACACGTAAATTAAACTCAATGCCCTACGCACAGGCTTATGTACGTATAGAAGGCGATACACTCACACTCATCTCATACCGCACCGCTGTTATCATCGTGGACGCTGAAGGCTGGCTCACCTGCACAGGCACCTATTCGAACACCACTCGCCGTCACATCGGACGCTTTATGCATGAATATGGATATGGTACCTATCAGCTTGCTAAGCGTTGTTATGAAGATAACTTGAAGTATAACATTTATACAGGAGAAATAATCAATATCTAATTAAAAGACGGGCAACCGTCTTTTTTATTTTTTAGACGTATTACGTCTAAAAACCGACTTGACAAATTAAATGAATTGTGGTATAATATAGACACAATAAAGAAGGAGGTTAATCGAATGATTAATATAAGAACACTGCGCAAACTTAACAACAACGACGGCTTAACACTTAAAAATGGCAAGCCTATTGTATACAAGACCGGCTATCAGGTAGCTACTGAAGGCGTTGAGGTCACAACAATGGAGGAAGCTATGAAGGCTATCAAAGCCTATGGTGGCAACTGCGGTATCTGGGTAAGCGAGGGGATATGGTATATAGACTCAAGTCATAGGGAAGCTACTAAGAAGGAAGCTCTTCGAGTAGGGCGCGAACACAAGCAGATTTCAATTCTTAAGTGGACTACTATGGAACTTGTTTATTGTGATTAAATTATAAAAATTATCGTATAGAATACGGTAATTTTATTTTCTATAATTTAGACGTCATACGTCTAAAAATAATACTTGACAAATTAAATTTTATATGTTATAATATAGTTGTAAGAGAACGAGGGACAGTCCCGAAGGTTATGCGATGAATTACACATCCGCCGACGGGCGTCACACAGACCTCGCTCTTACTTTTTTTAGAATTTTTTAGACGTAATACGTCTAATTTTTATAGATTTTTTTATTGACTTTTTTACTTTATTATGTTATACTTTTATTAGAAAAGTTAAGGGAGGAATTTTCAATGAAAATTACAGACTTTATGGCATCTCATTTTTATCTTATTATAGGGACTTTTTTCGCATTAATAATGGGAAGTTTAACAATTGATGCCCTTATTCATTAAGGGCATTTTTCTTTTTCTTAATTTTTAGACGTAATACGTCTAAAAAATTTTCCCAAAACTATTGACTTCCCAAAATTATTATGATATAATATAGACACAATAAAGAAAGGAAGTAACAATATGGAAAGAGTAACTATTTGTTACAAAACAAAAGAACCGGTTTACTATAACAAAGGAACATCGTATGAAAAAACTTGCGATACTTTTCTTAAAACTCAATGTTTTATGGAAAAAGAAGAAGTTGAAAAAATTGTTAAATGGATGAATGAAGAGCATCCCGAAAAAGACAGTCTTGGAAATCCGATTGACTGGGATACAATAGATTATTTTTTCGTAAATGTTCAAGAAGAACTTTATTAATAACAATTGTCCGAGAATTTCAAAATGAAATTCTTGGATTTTTTATCAATAGTTTTTAGACGTAATACGTCTAAAAAATTCTATCTGACGTCTAAAAAAATTCTAAAAAATATTTGACTTTTCCAGAAACTTATGATATAATACTATTGCAATCAAGAAAGATTGCAAAACAATTTACAAAATCAAGGAGGTTAAAACAAATGAGTTTTAACAAAATAACAGAAGAAGACCGTATTCTCTGGGTTAAGTCAATGAATGAAATAATCATAGACGAGGGTGACGAAATACTCTGGTATCGCTGGATTTCAATTGTACCTGATGAACCGCAAGAAGACGATTTCGAGTTCATCGCAAACGACGAAGAACTTTGGAATGACTGTTGGAACTTTTTTGAAAAATATTTCTTTTGTTAAAAGGAGGGACGGGAAACCGTCCCAATTTTTCACAATACTTTTTAGACGTAATACGTCTAAAAAATTTTCAGAAAAGTATTGACAAATTAATTGATATATGTTAATATATATATGCAATTAAACAAAACTATAATTTAAAAAGTGAGGTAAAATTATGTATTGCAAAATTAGACCGTTAAAATTTATGCCCTATGCCCAGGCGCGCGTTCGTGAGTGGAAATGCGGCGATGTTGATTTAATGAGTTATGAAACGCTTGTAATTGCGGTTCGTGACGGCTGGCTTGAATGCACTGGGGTGTATTCAAAAACGACAATGCGTCACATCGGTAACTTTATGCGTGAATTCGGTTTCGGTGATTATTATACTGCCAGGGATTTATATAAGAATGAACTGAAACTGAATGTTAATACGGGCGAAATTAAAAGCATTCGTGAACCGTAAAATTAGGGCGAGATTTATAAAAAAATCTCGCCCGTTATTTTATAGAAAAGTTTTTTAGACGTAATACGTCTAAAAAACTTTATAGTTTTTGTTGACAAATTAAAAATAGTATGATATAATATAGTTGTCAAGGGGGGAGAGATAAGTGAGTTGCTCCTATTGGAAATCAGAAACCTTGTGCACGAGGATAAAGACAGAAACAAGCGTAGGCGACAAAATCTTCGTAAAAAAGTTGCAAATTTTTTACACTTTCCTCTTGACAAGCCTAAAAAATTATGATATAATATAGATGTTGAAAGGTTCCGCTAAGCTCTTGGTGATTGTGGCGTGATTAAAGCATAGGTAGTTAAGGGGCTATCGCCTTTCAATAAAAGACTTAAAAAACTCTTGACAAACTAAAAAATTTATGATATAATTTATATAGAAAGTGAGGGAAATCAAAATGAAAATTGCAGAAACCTATAAGTTTGAAAAAATGTATGATAATCTTATTCACAAATACGGATATGAACACCCTATTGTAATTCAGTTTGGTTCACTCGCAGAGCGATGGGACAATACAAATTGGAATAAGAAATGTATGGAAATACTCTATCGCACACTTATTGAACAAGAAATCTCCTAATTGTTTTACCTCCTTTATATATTGTGCGTTAGTCTGGGTTTTGCCCAGACTTTCGCATTGGAGTTTTTAGACGTAGTACGTCTAATTTAATTTAGAAAAATTATTGACTTTTTACTTATTTATGATATAATATAATTGTCAAGAGGAAATGACGACCATCGCAAGAAATCTTGTCCGAGTTGCAGTTAGTAACAGGTGTGTTAGCGAGCACGGAAGCCGACTAATACGGAGAGGACATTTGAAAAATTTTTAAAAACTTTTAAAAAACTCTTGACAAATTAAAAAAATTATGATATAATAATTACAGAAATTAAGAAAAGGAGATTTTAAAATGAAAACTTATTATTTAAAATGGTACGATAAAAACGAAGAAAAACTAACAACTATACTAATTAATGATAGTCAAAAAAAATTAATTGATTTTATGAGAGAGCATTTTCCAATAGATGATATGCTTTATAATGAAAGTATAAATATAACTATTGATAGAGATGAGGAACCATTTTACAACCTTGCTGTTGATTAAAAATAAAGTGTAAAGGTTAATATCTTTACACTTTTATTATATTGATTTTTAGACGTAATACGTCTAAAAATATTCAGTTTTAATACTTGACTTTTCTAAAAAAATATGATATAATGAATTTACAAAAAGAAAAGGAATGATAAAAATGACCGAAATTGAAAAGGTTTTAGTAAAATTTGTAACTGATATTGACGAAGAACTTTCAGTAACTTTTGAAAAAGACGGATATTATTTTTTAAGTGCTGAAAACTGTATCAATATTGACTTAACAGATTTTGATGACTGCGGTTTTATTCGTCATCTTAAAGAATTTCACAATTGTAATTGGGCTGATAAATTTGATTTACACTTATGGTCAATTCTTCACGAAATAGGACATTATGAAACTGAAGATTTACTTGACGAAGATACAGGCGAACAAGAAATTCGTTTTTGGTTATCACTTACTAATAAAGATATAAGTCATAATATTAATATTCAAAATGAATATTTTAATCTCACAAGTGAGTATTATGCGACAGATTGGGCAAAAGATTGGATAATAAATCATAAAGAAGAAGCAAATAAAATTAGTAACTTAATTAAAAATGCGAGAAAATAATCTCGCATTTTGGTTTGCGAGATTTTTAGACGTATTACGTCTAAAATTATTATAATTTAACAATTGACTTTTATATAATTATAGTATATAATATGTATGTAAGAAAGAAAAGAAAGGAAGAAAAAAATGATAATCAAAGCATATCGTATGTTTAGCGACCCTTGTCTGATTTATGAAGGAACTAATTACAAAGAGGCAAAAAGAAAAGCCTTTGGACCATTAAAGCAAATAGGGCTTACAGAAAAAAATTATAAGACACCCATAATAACTACTACTTGCAAAAGTTATCATAAAGTAATAACTTATTATCCTATCCGTAATCACACCATACAAGCAAAAGAAAATCCAAATTTTTTCTTTCACTCAATTATTTATTTTGATATTTACTTCAAGGATAAACTTGATGATTATGATATAGGATTAAGAGTCAAAAAAGGTGACCCCTTGGCATACAAATTAAGAGAAAAAAGAGATATAAAAAATGGAATAACACATTATCCTCGCAAATATTATTAAAAGTCCGTTAAATCGGACTTTTATTTTTTATTTATTTTAGACGTTATACGTCTAAAAAGTTTTCTAAAAACTATTGACAGATTGAAATTATTATGCTATAATAAAATCACAATAAAGGTTGCGACTTACCGCAGAGAAAGGAAAAATATTATGAAAATTACAAACACCCTTGACCTCACCAAAAAGAAAACGGGCGATTGGTCAATCAACGGAAAATTAGTTTCTGTATCTGAAGAGGAAGACAATATTCTTATGCAGATTCACAACCGCTACCGCAATATGTATGAGAGCAACAGAGAGGCTGATTTTGCTACAATAAGTGGTATTCTTTCAACTGACCACCCCTCTGTCGCACAGATACTCGGTATCGTGACCGAAGCTGTTGCCGAAGCCGTTGAAGCCGAAGCACCAAGAGAACTTACCGCAGAGGAAAAGAAAACGGCTACACTTGAAGCCATTAAGAAACTTATTTCTTTCTTTACAGAATTTGACTTTGAGCCGAACTACCGTTTTGTAAACACCCTTGCTCTGTCCCTTAAACAGGGTGAGAAAAAAGCAAAAGATTATATCACAAACTACTTTGAACTTACTGATAGTCCATTCAAAAAAGAAGTCGTGCAGAAAATGAAATCGGCAGAATTTAAGAGTATTCTCAATGATATTGCTCTTACAGAGCCGACCAAGACCATTAACAATCGTTTTAAACTCTACTATGGCTCACAGGGAACAGGCAAAACTACAATCGGTATGAAAGAAACCGATAAGAGATGTATCGTATGTAACTCTTCAATGCTCCCTGCCGACCTTATGGAAGATTTTGTGTTCGTTGACGGAAAGGCAACCTTTAAACCCTCATCACTTTGGCGGTGTATGACAGAGGGAAAGCCGATTGTCTTGGACGAAATCAATCTTCTGCCCTTTGATAGTCTGCGTTTCTTACAAGGCGTTCTTGACGGAAAGGCAAGTTTTGAATACAAGGGCAATACAGTTGAAATCAAAGAGGGTTTCAAAATTATCGGTACTATGAACCTTACTGTTAATGGTATGACTTACGGTTTGCCCGAACCTCTCGTTGATAGATGTGAGGAAACAAAGAAATTCAAACTGACCGCAAATGACCTCGTAAAAGCAATTTAAGAAAATTATATAACAGAAAAGAGGGGAGCAATCCCCTCCTTTCTCTTTCCCAAAAAAAGAATTAGACGTCATACGTCTAAAAACTTTTCTATAAAATATTGACAAACCACAAAACTTATGATATAATGTAGTTACAAATTAAGGGTTGCGACCTACCGCAGAGAAAGGAAACATATTATGGAAATTACAAAAGGTGAAATCAAGGAAATTCTTGATACACTCCCTATCGGTTACTATGCCGACAGACCTATTGCCGTAAACATAAGTGAAACAGAGCCAACAAGTTTTTATAACCTTGAAAAAGACGAAATCACTTTTGCTTATAGCAACATTGAACAAGCACTCGCAAATGTAGAAGATTTTAACAGAGAAACGGCTATAAGAAGTGTTCTCTATCACGAATTAAGTCACGCAATTCTCACTCCTCAAAATCTCATACTCACCTCTAAAACGGCAGATATGGTCAATATTTTTGAAGATGAAAGAATTGAAACCTTGCTCAAAGACTTTTATCACGATACTGACTTTAAAGGTTTAGTAAAAGCCCTTAATGGTGATTTTACTCCGCAAGATAGTATGGATGCTTTTTTTCAAGTAGTTAGACAGAGAAAAGGCAAGCCCAAATTTCTTAAAAAAGTAAATGAAATCATTTACAAATATGCTATGCTTGGTCATAATTGTGACGGACACGGCTGTTGGCAAGATGGCAGATGGACAATCAATCAGTATGTAGAGGATATTGAAACCCTCTATGACGAAATAGCAAAGGACTTTAATGCTAATCCGCAAGACTATAAAAATCCTCTCTCAATATCTAATAGTGGCAATGAGAATAGCGATTTTCTTGATGAAAAATCGTGGATAAAAAATGCTATGGAATGCGGTTATTCAAAAGAAGAAGCCGAAAAACTCTTTGAAGAACTCAAAAAGCATATTGACGGAAATGAAAACGACAACGACAATGAGTATTGCGAAGCCAAAGAGGGCGAAGGCGATACCGAGTGCAATGGTGAGCAAGACAAAGACCACAATGGTTTTGGTAAACTAATTATTAAAAAAGGTTTTGGCGGTGAAACCATTTCAAACTTGACCGATAAACTTTCCGCAATTATCTCAATATTTAATAAGAAAAATGCAAGCGGTAGTGCTTTCACAAGTTATAGTGGTGTTATCAATCCTAAATTGTGCGGTAATAATGACTATCGTTTCTTTGAGAGAAAAGCCGAAGCAAGAGGAAACAATCGTTTTGGTAGTTTGCACCTTACACTTTGGATAGATACAAGCGGTAGTTTTTATACCAATAAAAACAAAACAAATGCTCTCATAAAATCACTTGAACTCATTGAAAAGAAAAACCCCAATTTTTCCCTTGACGTTGTTCATTGTTCTTGCGGTCAAAGGTTAATGCCTAAAAACAATAGGTTTATCGACCCCGATGGTGGCAACCGCCTTACAAACGAGGTTTTTGACCTTTACAGACAGTTACAGAAAGGCAACACATACAATTATAATATATTCCTCTTTGACGGCGAGGCTATGCCTGACAGGAATAATGACACAAATACTGCCTTTAACAAAGTTGATTTTAATAACTGTCTATTCATTTCCGATTATGATAACGAGAGATATTTGAAAACTCTCAAATCGGCACAAGTTATTCTCACAAGCAATTATGTAAATGAACTTTATGATAATGTGTTTACCGCATTACACAAAGCATTTAGATAACAGAGAAAAGTGTAAAGGGGAAACCCTTTACACTCTTTTTCTATTACAAATTTAGACGTAATACGTCTAAAAAATACCATAAAAGTATCTTGACAAATACTTTATAATGTGTTATACTAATCTTGTAATCAAGGAGATAATAAAAGAAAGGAAAGAATTAAATGAAACTGTTAATAATCTTTATTGTCTTAAATGTGGTCAATGTTATAATGCAGACCGTCAAATCAATAGCAACTCTTAAATGTGGTAAGGTAGTAGCAAGTCTTATCAATGCTATAACCTACGGACTTTATACTGTTGTAATTGTATATATGGTTTGCGAATTACCTTTATGGCTGAAAGCCCTCATAATCGGCTTAGCCAATCTTTTCGGTGTTTACTTTGTTAAATTATTTGAAGAAAAAGTAAGAAAAGATAAACTTTGGAAAGTTGAATGTAATATCAATTCCGAAAATTTCACACAATTTTATGATACAATTCGAGGAATAGGCATTCCGTTTAATTTTAATCCGACAAACAATGGTTATATTACTGTAAATCTTTTCTGCGAAACACAAAAAGAAAGTCACACAATAAAAGAAATCTTAAATAAATTTGATATTAAGTATTTTGTTACTGAAACAAAAACTCTTTGATTACACAAGAAAGGTCGGGCAACCGACTTTTTCTTGTTATAGAATTTTAGACGTATTACGTCTAAAAATATTTAAAATAAATAGAAAAAAGTATTGACTTTAAAAATATTATATGATATAATAAAGATGTTCCAAAGGGGCAGAAAGGAAGGAAAAAATATGAAACTTGCAAGTGCAAACAAAATTCGGGAAACCGAAATCCGCAAAATTTTTGAGTTCTACGGCGGTGCTGAGAATGATTGCGGTATGATTGCCTCAAACTCGTTTAATATTCCTATTGTTGCAGAGAACGGAGAAGAAGGTTGGCTTGAAGTTGTCGCAAAAGTAACTAAAGATAACGGTGATGACGGCTACCTTAAAAGACAGGCTTATGAAATCAATCTTGCGGACAAGGCAAAAAGGAAAGCCGAAGTCGAAAAAAAGAAAGCTAAAAAAATAGCCGCCGATGAAAAGCGGAGAGCAGAGCTCAAAGCAAAAGCAGAGCCGACCGCATAAGACAAAGAGTGGAGGAAACTCCACTCCATCTTTATCCATAATTTTAGACGTAGTACGTCTAAAAACCATTAAAAAAATTTTTTTAAAAGGTATTGACAAATAAATAATACTATGATATAATTATCTTGTCAAGTAGGGAGAGCGATGGCAAACTCCCTATAATATAAGACAAGAAAGGAAAATCGTATGAATTACGAAAAAAAGGTTGACCGCAGAAAAAAGTATTATTTAATACTTGATTGCGAAACCGCAACACTCCCTTGTGCCGAAAGTTATGGTGCAGAGGAAAAGAAAATAATAGCAATAGCAAAACCCCTTATCTATGATTTAGGTTGGCAGATTATTGACCGCAAAGGAAAAGTGTATAGCAGAAAATCTTATTTGATTTCTGAAATATTTTCCGTTCCCTCAATTTTCAATACCGCCTATTACGCAAGCAAAAGACCTATCTATCTTGACCGCCTTGCAAAAAACGAAACAGTATTGACCGATTGGAAAACGGCTACGGCAGACCTCGTTACCGATATGGAAAAGGTCGAAAGCATAGGTGCTTATAATTCTATGTTTGATTTCAAAAAAGCAATACCCTTTACAGAGTTGTATATCAACAAACTGTATTCGCAAGACTATTATGAGTGGGAAAAAATGCAAACCGCAATTTGTGAGCATATTGCAAAAGGCAATTACTCCACAAAAAGCAGTAAAAACTTTGAACACGATTTGTTCCGTTTTCGTGGCAAGGAATACCCTCTCTTTGATATATGGGGATTGAGTTGTCAGCACATACTTAATAATGACAAGTATAAGCAGACTTGTCTTGACAATTCGTGGCGGACCGCAAGTGGTAAGTATTTCAAAACCTCTGCTGAAACTTGTTATCGCTTTTTCAAAGGCAACAATGAATTTGAAGAAAGCCACACCGCCATTGACGATAGCACGATTGAAAGTGAACTGTTCACCGAAATTCTCAAAAGAACAAATAACAATTTTGCTATGGGCATAACTTATTTTCCGTTCCGTATTCTCGGCAAGGTTGAGGAATTTTCCTCGCCTTGACCGAAAGGGTGTAAAGGAGAAATCCTTTACACCCATTTTCCTATTATAAATTTAGACGTAATACGTCTAAAAAATATTCAAAAAAAGTATTGACTTTTTAGTCACAATCGTTTATAATAAGGGTGTAATCAAGAGAGAGCAAAAAAACAAAAAATAAAAAAAGTTGAGAAAACCCCTTGACAAATTAAAAATTGTATGCTATAATATAAATGTAATCAAGAGGAACGCAAACCTCTTGTTGCAATAAAAAATAGGGTGGTGACCGACACCATAGCCAAAAGGCAGAAAGGAAAGCACTATGACAAGAAAAGACTACAATCTCGGAGTAATCGCAATCCTCAACGGCAACGAGGTAGCAGAGGACACTCGCAACGAAATCCTTGCCTATGCTGAAAGCGATAATCAGAAAATCGCAGACCGCAACGCAAAGAGAGCCTCCACTCCCTCAAAGGCACAGAAAGAAAATGAGCCTCTTTACCCTGCTATCCTTGCTACCCTCAACGCAGATACTCCCACTCTCTCTACCGCAGTTGCTACTACCACAGGTCTGAAAACGCAGAAAGTTACAGGTCTGCTTGGTAATCTTCTGAAAGAAGGCAAAGTAACAAAGGTATCTGTGCCTGTCAAGGGCAAGGGTAAACAGACAGGTTGGTTGCTTGTTATGAATGATACTGACTCCCTTGTAGACTAACAGATTTTTATCGGTAAGACTACTAAAGTAACCTTTGGGTGTAAAGGGGAAACCCTTTACACCTTTTACTTAAAATAAATTTAGACGTAATACGTCTAAAAACTTTTATATAAACTATTGACAAATTAAAAACTGTATGCTATAATGTATACAAGAGGTGAAGAAAATGACAAAGAAACGAATGAAAGCCGAAAACAATAAAAAAAGAAGTTCTTGGTTTGGTGTCAATCCGCAAATGAAAGTTATTCCTAATAAGAAAAAAGAAAACGAAAAAAGAAAATGCAGAAGAAAGGAGTTTTAATTATGTATTCAATACACTTTATTTATGATGATATTTATGACATAATAAATTTTGCGAATTTTCACGAAATGATGGATTTCGTTGTTGATTTGGCAAAGGTTGATACTAAATGTCAGTTTATTATCCGTAATGAAATAGGTGAAACAATTTATAAGTATATCAATCTTGAAAAAAGAGAGGAGTATTAAAATGACAGTAAAAGATTTAATTAAAGTTCTTGAAACCTACCCACAAGAAGCAACTGTTTTTTATGAAGAGGTTAGTAATGAACTTGAAAAAACAGACATTTATGTAGAAACCATTGAAGAAATATTAAAAACTATACCTATGGAACTTATTGATAGGAACTGTCGCAACGGCATAGTCATTTTTCCTTAAAATTAAAAGTCCAATAAAATGGACTTTTACCCCTTGACAAATCAAAAATTCTATGGTATAATAATTACAGAAATTAAGAAATATTGTATACATACCAGAATGAAAGGATGAATATAAATGACAGTAGAAACAAAATATATTGCATATGATAGTAAAGTATTTGATGACGATGATAAATGTGCAGAATATGAATGGCATAATATTGTAGTTCCAGATTTATTTAACAAATATATTGAAATGTATTTTAGAGAAGAATCTAAAAGAGATTTATCTAATTATACTATTGCTGACTTCTATGATGATTTGATTAATTGTGAATATATGGTAATAAAAGAAAATATACCAGATGATAGTATTATTTTAGATTATGTAGTGTCAAGATATGGCATTCGGATACCAGTAAAAAGAGGTAAATATAGATATGATATTTATTCTGCTAATGGTTGGGAGAAATATGAATATGTTGAACCTGTTAAGTGTATATTTAACTAATGGAGGTGATACTAAATGAATATGCCGATTTTTATGAAATTATCGAGGTATTAGAAAGGAAAAAACAAAATGAAAACTATTTTTATTATCTATTGTGTTACAGTAATTATCTCATTACTTAACGAGTGTATCGGATTTTTTGCAGTTAGAGAAATGGCAAAAAAGGGTACAGAATTTAAGAGAAGTAAAATGCCGAAAACTATCGCAACATTCAGGTTATTTTTTGTTGCATTAATCCCCATTTTTAATGTTATAATTACTCTTTTAGTCTTAATCTGCTTTAACAAAGTAATAAACTCTTTTATTGAAAATTAAAAGTCCGTTTTAACGGGCTTTTATTTTACTATAGTTTTAGACGTATTACGTCTAAATTTATTTAAAATAAATACTTGACTTTTTATTAAAATTGATATATAATATAGATGTTGAAAGGAGAAAATTACCACGGATTCGGTGTGATGACTTTCAACTACCATATCAGACGGAAGGCTTTAAATCCCACCAAAAACCAGCGTGGGTGGTAAGGAAATCAAGAGGTAGTAAAATTGAAAAATTTTGAAAAAAAGTATTGACAATCCTTTCGTGGTATGGTATAATATAAGTGTCAAGAGAGGTCGGCAGAGTGCGACTTTGCTCCCATAGAGGATAGAGTTCTCACAAAGATAAGTCTGCATAACATCGAGTAAGAGGAACTAAAGGACAGTTGAAAATTTTGCAGAGATTTTCAAAACTCTCTTGACATTTATAAAACAATATGATATAATAATTACAGAAATTAAGAAAAGGAGATTTTAAAATGAAAGTTCATGTATTTAGAAAAAACATTGTAACATTTTCAGAAATTGAATCTGGAGAAATTTTTGAATTTGAAGACAATTTTTATATGAAAATAGAAACAAAAGGGTCGAGATATAATGCAGTCAGCATATACACAGGAAGCATTTGTATGTTTGATGATGATGAAGAAGTCACAAGAGTTAAATCAGCACTTAATATTGAAATGTAAATTTTAGGGAGGAATTAAAATGCTTGAATATTTATGGGTAGTTATTTGTGATGAACAAATTATTTTTGTATCGCCAAATATTAAAGATTGCATTCAATATCAAAATGCCTTCTATGAAAATACAGGAGAAGATACAGAAATAGAACAATTTTTCTACAAGAAAAAACTTCAATGGTATCTTGAAGATTAAAAGTCCGATAAATCGGACTTTTTATTTTATATATTTTTTAGACGTCATACGTCTAATTCCAAAAAGTCAAATTTTCTCACCAAATTTTTAGACGTCACCAGAAAAAGGTATCCCTTCCCCATTATACCATATTCAAACAAAAAAGTCAAGAGAAAAATTATAAATAAATTGTGAACTTTATTACATTACCATACTACCATATTACCACACTATCATATCACCGCATACCACTACACCACTTCACGCAGGCGACACCACTGTATAGGAAGCTGCGACCTAAGGGAGCTGCGAGCTATGACCCAAGGCGGCTGCAAATTTTAAGACTACGAGCTGCGCCGCCACGCCCTTACGAATACGGGGCTGCGCTGCACTAAAATTTGACAAGCTGTCAAATTTTAAGAAGCTGCATATATATACATATATATATATATATATATCCCCTTTTATTATACCATAAATTTATTTAAAAATCAAATTTTCGGCGCACACAACTTTTCATATACAAAATTACTAAATAAATTTCTAAAAAAGAATTAAAATTTGGTTATTTTACGAATTGATTTTTTTCAAAATTTGTGATATAATATATTTAGAAAATAAAAAAGAAAGAAAATTTGAAAGGGGAATTTTTCTATATGGATAACAAAACTAAAGCCAAGATACGCGCAGAGATGGTAGCGAAGCTCTTTGAAATGTGGAAGGCAGAGAACGACGACATCGGCATGATCACCTCGAACTCTTTTAACTTCCCCATAGTAGCACCCAACGGTGAAGAGGGCTGGGCTAAAATCACTCTCACCATCACCAACGATGAAGATGACATGGGTTACATGGAGCGCGAGCAGTACGCTGATAAAGTAAAAGAGGCAGCTGCGCGCAAAGCAAAGGCAGAAGCTGATAAAGCAGCCAAGATCAAGCGCGACGAAGAGCGTCGGGCGCAGAAGCTCGCCAAAGCAAATAAACCGGCAACCGAAAATTGATTTTTTTATAAATTTATAGTATAATATATATAGAAGGTGAGAGAAAAATCCTTCCTCAAATTGTAAGTATTCGCGCAGTTAGGTGTTGCTTAGAAAGCAATTTGAGAGTGGGCTTAGGGAGCTGGTTCTCCACTATAAATAACTGAACCGCCACCTTTTCTTAAAAGTAAGAAATAAAAATTTGAAAAAGTTTTAAATTTCTGATATAATATATATAGAAAGTGAGAGAGAAATCTAAAACTTTCAAGGTCGCGCGGAGCGGCCTCCCGAGAAAGCCGGGTAGTTATAGGCTATTCGCCCGCCGTGGTTCCCTGCACTCCGCCCTTCCTTTCCATATATATTATAACAAGCCGGTTCTTATCAAAGAAATAAGAAAAGAAAAATTGATTTTTTCTAAAAAGTTTGTTATAATATATATAGAAAGTGAGAGAGAAATAAAAAGTAACTCGCACTTCTAAAAATAAAAAACTTTTGGGTCGTGACCTACCACGAGAAAGAGGAATATTATGACTAACAGAGAATTCTACACCGCAGTTATCAACGCAAACGTAAACGCTGAGCTTACCGAGTTCGCGCAGACCGCAATTGAGAAGCTCGACACTGCCAACGCTAAGAAAGCAGAGAAGCTCGCTGCTAAGAGAGCCGAAGAGCAGCCTATCTATGACGCTCTTGCCGCTGTTCTGACCGAAGAGCCGCAGACCGCTTCTGATCTCGCCGCTCAGGTTCCCGAGATTACTTCTGTTCAGAAAGCAAGCTCAATGCTTCGCAAGCTTGTTGATCTCGGCGTCGCAGTTTCTACTGACCTTAAGGTAAAGGGTAGAACTGCAAAGGGTTATGCGAAAGCGTAATCCCTTCCCTACGGGTTAGCCTTTTTCAACGGAATCACATAAATAGACGAGAGAGTACAGCTTCGCTGTACTCTTTTGTCTTATGTTGTTCTGCGCGACCGTCATCTCGAGCGTTCATAAGCGTCACTCTTGTACGTACATAGGCGAGGTCGCCGCACAACTACAAATTTTAAACCCCTATATTTATATTTATATTTCCCCTTTAATTATAACAAAAATTTTAAAAAAAATCAAACTTTTTTCGCAATTTTCCAGTAGTTTTTAGAAAAATTCTTATATTTTATCTACATATACTCGATTTTAAGGGCAATTTTTAGAAAATTCGTAGGGTTTTTCTCAAAAAAGTTATAAGTTTTACTAAATTTACCGAAAATTTACCATTTTTTTAGCGGTTTTATTCGGAATTTTAGGAATTTTTGCCCGAAATTTTTCAAATTTTATCCGAAATTTTTAGAATTTTAAGAAAAATTTTAGATTTTTAAAATTTGCTTCATAGTGAAAATTTGGCAGCAACCTAAAACTGCATTAAACGCCATCAATTCCCTTTAAACACCTTAACCCTCGAACGCTACTACCTCTGATAGTTCCAAAATTGACAGAGCCTTTCCACTCCTACCCAAGACCATTCAGTCGGCGAAACTGACCGTATGGCTCACGACGTTTTTCCCCTTTACGTTATAGTATATACTTATAAGTATTACTTATATGTATAATGTAAACGTCTCCGACTCGAAATTCGGGGAGTAAGCCCCGTTTCGAATTAGTATGCTCACTACGTTCGCTTACGTTTATATATATGTATATGTAGATGTTGTTGTGATACGTTGGACTGCGCGACCACCATCGCCAGAAGTCATAACGGTTAGCTGCGCTGCCCCGTTACGTATATTTTATACTTATAAGTATTACTTATATATTATACTTATACGTAATGGACGTATACGGCGCTTTCGGCTATCGCCGAAATCGCGGAGCGGAGCGCCCCGCTCGCTGCGTTCGCTGGAGAATTTAGACAAAAAAATGGAGCGCTTGAGCGCTCGCATTTTTCTGCAAAATTCACACAGCTCTTCTGCTTTTGGTTGTTAAGTTAGGAAGTGTTACGCTGTATCTTTACGTATATATTTTATTTATATATAATACGTATATATAATACGTATACGTAATACTTATAAGTTTTCCTTTTTGTATAAATGTGAACTTTTCTAAAAGGTTCGTATAGATTTTTCCGTCAAAATGGTAAAAATTTTTGGAATTTCTTTTACTTTGTTCTGCGCGACCATGATGGTTGATGGTGATTTACCTAAAAATATAGGACAGAGTATAACTCTGTCCCGTCTTTTAGAAGTTATTTTCACGCTTTTCTACGACCTCGCGCAGAAGTGATTCCGGCAACTCAATAGGTCCATCAACCCAAGCTTCAAGTTCAACACGACCTATTGCCTTTTCACCATAGTATTCACTCAACTGTTCCATAGCATCTCCAAAGCGCTCTGCATAAAGAAAACCTGTTTTCACGTGTTGTGCATAATCAACTTCATCATAGTATTCAACTTTATAAGTAAAAGGATACATCTTATTCCTCCTTAATTATCTACTTCTATAAGTTCACTATCATACACATCTGTATCATAAATTTCCCAATCAGGGGCTTCAGCATAAATCATATCTCCAACCCAGTCTATAATTATATCAGTGAGACGATAGGCTTCACCAGTTTCCTTATCATAAATCATACTATCTTCCCAATCTGAAGCATATTGAAGAATATTGGCTATTGTATCATCAGACAAATCTTTAATATCTGAGTCTACAAAATTTTCTTCAAGGTATTTTCTCAGTTCATTTGTATCAATATTGTGAGTACGATAAGCAGCATATCTACCCCATTCTCTATAAGTAAGTTTCATATTATTTCTCCTCTTCTTTTCTTGTATATAATATTTTTCTATGAGTATCTAACTGAACTACAATTCCAAAGTCTTTTCTTATTTGACGAATTTGATAAGGGATGCGGAAAGTACAATTATAATCTTCATCATATGCTTGATGGAAAATATGAAAAGCTATTCCCTCCCAATCCCACAGATAGCGTTCCTCTTTTTCTCTTTGCCAATTTTCGTAATAATTATATTTTAAAAGAAACTCTAATATCCAATTAGATTCATCTTCTCTATTTTCTTTACAGTAATCCATAAAATCCTTATAACGAGAGTACCAAGGACTTAACCTAATTTGTTCTTCAACTCCAAACATCTTATCTTCTAAACCCACACAATATTCGGCACTCATATCACGAATGGCAATCTGTTTAAAGCCAATAGTAGCGACCTCTTTAAAAATTTTTGATGTATGGTACCTGCCACAATAACTTAACAGTTCATGTATTACAGAAGAGAATACAATTACAGTCTTATCATAATCAATATTAAGAGGGTAAAGACCAGCAAGCATATCAACTACTGTAAAACCTTTTTCTGCTCCAAGCTCGCGCATACGAGGGTCATTATCAATTCCTATATATCTAAACTGATTAGGATAGTAATATTCTAATGCTCTACCAAGAGCACAGTCGGCGCAACCGAAATCTATTATTGTGTTGATTTCAGGAAGAAGATTGTCAACAAACCAAAGTTTATCTTTAATACCGGCTTCCATTCGTTCATTATATACTTTATAGTTTTCAATTATAGGCATATATTTTTACTTCCTTTCTTATCTTCTATAATTATTATATCAAAATTTTCTAAAAAATTCAAGTTTTATTAGTTACCGAATTTACTACTGCGCGACCACCAAAGAAAAAGGTCATCAGACTATTATCTGATGACCACTAATTGGCTTCCACCTCTTTAACTCAGCCCCGTTGAAACTATTTTATCTGAGTGTTCTGTGCACACGGGGGCACATTTTATAGCCCATGCTTTTACGGCTTCGTATTGCCTAATTACGATAGGTTTCTCTTCCCAAAGGCGTCGACTCCTTACGAGGGAAGTAATCCTTGCCAATTGTATTCAATTTTATTTCCTATCAAGCACTTTCTTAATAGCAACAAGTGCTCTGCCAGTTACATAGATTGCGGCGATTGAAAGGACAACCTCAAATATACCAAGAAGGAAATGTCCTACTCCACCCCAAGCTGAAGCACAGGCTCCAACTGCAATAAAGTGTTTAATACCGTTAATTGCGTTTGTTAAATATGCCCAACCAAATAGGGCAGTTATAAGTCCAAAGCCAAAATCCTTTAATGTGAGCAACAGTTTCTTCATTTTAATCTCCTTTCAATTAAACAATATCATTTACTGTAGGACTTCCAATTTCAAGACCAAAATAAATATAGTTATCAGCATCATAACCTTTATCTTTTTCATATTCACTATATTTTATTTCGTCTATAATATCATCAAGAAAAACAAGATAACTATGAGCGTGTTCCCACTCTTCAAGGTCTTCACGAATCTCTTTAATATAAGATTCATACTCATCAATCATTTCAAGTCTCTCTGAAAGAGAAGCTTCCATTTTCTTGATTTCCTCAATTCTTTTTTCATACTTTGCAATAGTCTGATTATCATAGTCTTTCATTTCTACTATACCATCTATTACATTACTAATATCTTTTTTAGTAAGGGGTGAAATTTTTTCCCAAGGCACAGAGAAATGATTTTCACTAAAGGCTCTTGCTATTGCACTATTTCGACTATAAGTTCCAATAGGTATAAAATCTTCGCCTCTACGAATAAAAAATGAAGTATAGCAACTCATTATAATTCCCCTTTCTTTTATCTCTTTCTTTATCTTACATATATATTATATCAAAATTTTCTGAAAAAATCAAATTTTATAATACTATGTAATATGGTTTTTCGTACTTCCGCAGATTTCCATACCTTGTCTTTATCGTTTCGGCATATGCCATACTGCCGCACGCACCACAAACACTTCTGCTCTAAGGCGGTTTTCTCCTGACTACCGCAAACCATCTTAGGGACTTTATTTTACCTTGTCGCCCTAAGCTTCAAGGGTACCTCGCCGTATGGCTGGCTAATTTGCTGCCTGCTTTTCAGGTGGCTTTTACCATATTAAAAATATAGTTCAGCAGGAGTCTTACCACCAAGGCTTACAGACTTCCGAGGGTGTAAAACCATAAAGGTTGCCCGAAGGACTAAAACTGACCTCATTCGTTTGAATAAATAAATTTTAGCATTACCCATCTCACGCCACGTGGAGGCAACTTACTTGTGAGACTCTAGGTGGAGAGATTTGAACTCCCGACCCTCTGGTCCAGAAAACAATGTTATACTTTATCCCATTCTTCATTTGAATATTTTTTTATATCTGATTTTTTTCTTGGTAAACTATAAGCATCACACCATTTACGAATAGCAGCATCACTCACACTATATAATTTACCAATTTCTGTAAAAGGCTTTTGTCTAATTAATTCTTTAAGTTGACTTCTTGAAGGTCTATCAGCAACTTTTCTTTGAAATATGTTGTGACAACTTACACATCTTGCGCCTTCTTTATAAACCGGAGCACCACAATCAATACATTGATGAGAAGCTAAAGTACCCAATTTCTTAATTTTTATGGGTAGTTGTTCTTCAAAATCTGACTCTTGGTATTGAGATAAATGTCCTAAAATTTTTTCAACCAAATAATCTTCTGCCATATTTACATTAGGTGGAGTTTTATTTGTTTTAGGAGTAATTCGTAAACTTTTTGTAGTACTACATTCTTCAACTGGAATTAAATAAACATTATCTTCCCAACAAGTTGCAAAATAATCAATATCATTTGAAGTGTAATAATGTCGAGTAGTTTTCTGAGTATTTGTTGTAGAACTACAACAAGAAAACGTAATGGAGTTTCTATCATCGGCCCAATGTGACTTTTTACATTGAATACGCAAAATTTCTTTACTCGTATCAACTAAAATATCATATTTAGCTTGATTTCCATATGGAACTGAGCATTCAAATCCCATAGTCATAAACTTCATAATACATTGCAGTTCTACAAGATTACCTTGTATCTGAGTTTTTTCCATTTTTCCTCCTCAGAAAAGGAAAAGTATAATTTGCTTTCCAAACCAGATGCTCTACCAAACTGAGCCACACCTAGATAAATTGCGGCCGGCGATATTGGACTCATCCTCACGCCGTTAAGCCGCTTGGCAGAGGATACCCGACTCGAACGGATACTGTAACAGTCAAAGTGTTATGTGCTTACCAATTACACCAATCCTCTATACTCGTGCGAGCGACCACCTAAAAGTTTGGACTCTCACCGTGTCTTTCGTTTTATCTCGCATTATGGGCAGAATTTGAACCATTAACCCTGGGTCGAAGCAGTTTTATAACGACGCGTACTAAAACTTTTCTCATAAAAATACGCTACGGGAGGAATTACCGTTATTATACCGCTATTCTTAAACAGGTTTACGGCACCTCTGGCACCGGCTAAAGGAATTGCACCCCTATCTTCGCTTTTGGAGAGCGCTGTTCTACTGTTGAACTAAGCCGATATAAGTGGTATGGCTTTTTCAAACACGGTCCGCATTGTTAAGAGGCGCTGCTTGCTTGTCGTACCATACCGAGACACCTTACTGTATCTACGACCCACTCGCGCGAAGTGGAACTTGGAGCGAGTAATGGGGATTGAACCCACGCCCTCAGTGTGGAAGACTGAAATACTACCATTATACTATACTCGCGTATGGCGCTCCGGGTAGGACTTGAACCTACAACCATCGGCTTAACAGGCCGCTCCGCCATTGAGCTACCGAAGCAAATAAGGTGGGAGGAATTACCACTATTATCACGCTCGTTTCTGAATTTACAGCCTACGCTTCGCTACCTCTGGTGCAAGAGATAGGGATTGAACCTATGCGACCTGGATTTTCAGTCCAGTGCTCTACCATCTGAGCTACCCTTGCATTTAATTTAATTGCTATTAGTAAAAACAGGAAGAACCACGTGAAGGTTGCAATTATTCTTCCCTGACGTCACGGAGAATCGAACTCCGGTTTTAAGAATGAAAATCTTAGGTCCTGACCGCTAGACGATGACGCCATATTTCTGGAGTGCGGTGTTTTCTATGCAACCAGATTATTCCGCACCAGTTAGGTGGTTTTTAGGAAATTTTTCCTTGTGACCGCCAAACACAAAGTTTGTTTAGAAGGCAGTTGCATCTTTGTCGCCTCGAAGCATAGTCGACTATCAGCGCTTCTATACAGATAAGTTTAACTGACATTCTGCTTGGTCAGCACTACCTATAATCGTCATTATTATTAGTGCTCTGTATTTTATTTAACGACTTTGACAGTTCCCAGTCGGGTCCCAACATTTATATAGCGTGTAGTTCCGAATACCGCTTTTCTGAGGTTTAACGACCTTTTCAGATATTGGTCGGACTCAGTCATTTATATAGCGCCTACCAACTACGTCAGCGCTGCAAGTTTACTTTGCCTTCTTTTATAGCGTTTGCCACTTATGCCACATATCACGACCGCGCCTCGTGCCGATGGTAGTTGAACTTGCAAATCCATGTTAACGCTTGGTTGCAGAGGTGGGAATCGAACCCACGTTGTCCAGTTTATGAGGCTGGACAGGTAACCAACAACCTCTCTGCCATATAATGGGCGTTTGTTAATTGGGTCGCCCAGCCCACTGGTAGGAGTGGTGGGACTTGAACCCACACACCTGTGAAGATAACGGATTTTCTTACTACTCTATGTTACCATAGCCGCATCTCTGCGTTGTAGTCTGGACTATGTCTTCACCTTGTATTCATACTCTCTACACGCACCCTTTGAACCATCAACTTACAGTCGGCTGGTAGGTGTCGCCTCACCTCAACTCCACAAATTTCCTCAAGAGTATAAATATTTAGGTGGGTGGTATATAGTCTCTACACATTTATGAATATTTGGTAAACGCGCCGAGGTACTGCCCCTCTAATTTTGTATTACCTACTTATGTTTCAGAGCATATGTAAAACACTTTCAGAGACGTAAGTCTTCCATCTATACTGGACGCGCCATATATTCAATTTAGCTCGGCGTTGTCCCCATAAGGATATTCGCCGAATTAGCCACCATTCACTCAGCGCTTTCGCTATTCTGAGTGCTCTTTTTTAAATGCATTATATTATATCGTTCAATTAATTCATATGCTCTATCATAATTTTTCCCCGCTGGAGTTAAATCTAATAGAATTAATGCTTGTCTAATTGACCGACTTTCTTGTAATGCCTGTACAAAATCTTCTTCTGGAACGGTACAATTTTGATTTTTTCTTGCAAAAGTAGGAGTATATGAATGACAATTAGGACATAACAACTATAAATTAGATAAATCATTATTACTTCTATTACCATCAATATGATGAACTTCTAAATTAATAGGTTGTCCCAACCATTCACTTAATCCACAGTGCTCGCATTTTCTACCACGTAAAGCAATTAAAGGTACTGCTGTACTTTTACCATTTTTCTTTTTTGTACCATTAGTAAAAGTATCATAATTATAATTTTCTTTATTCCAACCCTATCCTTTAAAATGTGAAGTATCTAAATTTAATTCTTCATACATTTTCTTTAAAGAAGCCATTGTGCCACCGCCATCAATGGCATATCCCAATTTTCGGGCAACTTCACGATTAGAATAAGAATCTTTTACAATTTCTGATAATTCTTCCCTTGAAAAATTTCTCCATTTTGCCTTATTACTCATAATTAAAACCTCCTTTAGTTTCTAATTATAAGTAACTTTATTAGGCATACACTACAAATTTTTAATGCGTCTGCCAAAGTCCGTTGCGTCTGCCTATTCCGCCACACTCCCATATGTATAAAAGGTTATTACTACTGTCTAACTACTTACAGGATTCCCTATTATCCAAGCCTTTTATAAAAGTAATTTCTTTTCTCATTTACTATAATAATTATAGCACAATTTTATAAAAATTTCAAATTTTATTAAGGTCTATCTTCTTCAAGCCAATTATATGTTTCTTCTATTTCTTCTTGAATATGGTTTATAAGACTCACGCCAAGACAATTTATCATATTATCTCGACCGAAATCAAACCAATCTTCAAATTCAAAAATATAAGCAATTTCCTTGAGAGAAATGGCGCCGCCGCAACAATTACAAATCACAACATCACCATAAGCAATACCAGTACCCCAATATACTTCTTTCGGTCCCCGTTCAAGAAGAGCTTCTTCTTCAATAAAAATTACTTGAGTAGGCTGTTCATAATATTCTTTCATTTTTAGTTCTCCTTTCAAATTGACAGTTCTCTAAGTTCACTCTCATCAAAATCATCAAATATAATAGTAGCCGGAGCATACTGAAATTTTCCATTAAAATAGTATTCTCTCCATATATCATCTCTATCTTCTCCATTACCTTCAACAGTAAAGACAATTGTGGGGAAAAGTTTGGAAAGCTCTATCATATCTTCAGTATGGTCGTACCATTTCATTACATCCTCTTCAATCATATCTTCGATTGTGGAGTTTTCAGTATAGTAGAAATCGCTGTTAATTGCATGGAGTCCGCGTGCAAGATCATAAGAAAGCTTATCTCTATCTTCTCCTTCGGGAACTTTATAACTAATATTATATGCAGTATAATAACCCATTTTATATATCTATCCTTTCTTTTTCTTTTTCTTTCTTTCTTTATCTTACATATATATTATATCAAAATTTTTAAAAAATTTCAAGTTTTAGTAGAAAAAGAAAAGACAGCAGTTAAACTGCTGTCTAATTCTTTTTTATCATTCAAAATCCCAATTAAATAAATTTTTCAAGAAATTATTAAATCCACTCCAAAAATCAGCAAATTTACCCTATAAATATTCATGTAATGAATTTACTTTACTCAATAAAGTATCATATTTTTCCTTAATAGGAAAAGCTAATTCTATTTTACCAGTAGTAATTGTACTTATTAAAGCATCTATATTGTCTGGAATATGATTATTATCATCATCATTAAAATCAAAAATTTTATTCCATTTTTCCTAATCAAATAATGCACCAAATACACTACCTAAAATACCACCTATTCCTTTAAAGAAATTAACGATCATATCCCAAAGTAACTATAATAAGGTTTTATGCTCAACTGCAGCAGCATTACCATCTCCGAGTTCATCTACATAAATTACAGGAATATTATCTCCCCAAAATTCCAATAATCCCGCTAATTCTTCTGTAGCTAGCCATTTTCCAATTTTTTTACTAAAATAAAATTCACCTACTTTATCTGGAAAATTGATAAGACCATAAAATTCTTTAATAACAGCAAGCTCAGTATTTAATTCATCTTTAGAAACAGTATACCATTTAATACCATTACGTGGACGATATACTTCAATAAAATCTATTTTATCATATAATTTTTTTAAATTTCTTTTTTTTACATCTCTGTATTTTTCATCTCCGTCTCGCGCGGTGCCTGGAATACATCTACATATTCTTGTTATTAAAATATTTTTAGTATAAGTTGTAAAATCTATTGAACTATTTATTCCGAATCGCTCTTTGAATTCAGTAAGATTAGAAACTCCAAACCTATTTTCTAAAGTTTGCTAACTCATTGATCTTAATTCAGCTGGAGTTAATTCTTCATAATAAAACATATAAAAATTAACAATATGATTTGGAAATTTATGCATCATATTCTATGCTTTTATATAAGCATCACTTGAATGTGCAAAAAGTTCTGCATCATCCTATATATCTAAATCAGTATAGTATAATTCAAGTTTATTTTGAGTAATATCTGTATTATTATTAGGAGTTTGGATAAAATCTGCACCTTTGACATGACTAATTGGATTACCTTTTTCATCTAAAGAAACATCTTTTCTATTAATAGGATCACTCATTAGTTAATCACCTCTTTAGTTTCAGGTTCAAATTCAATAAATTCCCATTTGTTAGTCTATTTATTATATGCATACCAACCCTCTTCAACAGGTAATTTAAAACTAAATACTTTATTTACTAATCTTAATGTTCTTCTAAATTCATATGGGGCTATATGCTCATATAATATATTTCCATCTTTATCATGTACTATCTACCCCTATTCATCTTTTACTGGAATTTTTTGACCATTATTATTTAATTTTTCTGGCCTATAAATTTTACAATATAATGAACAATTATATAAATGCTAATTAATCATTGTGGCATCTTTCCATGGCGCACCTTGGGCTTCTGATTGTGATACCCAAAGTTTATATAAATCGTTTAATTGTTTTACATTCATATCAGAATATGATTTATTATCCATATCTCGACAAGATGCAACATCTTTAATATACGCGCTTTTAGTAGGTAATTTTTCTATTTTTTTGTTATTACCAGTAGCTACTAATGCTTCAAACTGTTTCTATGTAATATTGGTAAATTTATATTTACTGCCAGTTGTAATAACATTGGGAACTTCTTGTGTACCTATATCAACTTCAAAAGAATAATCTTGTGGATTTGTATTTATATATTTTGGAATATAAAATTCTATATAGTCTTGAGCTTCTTTTGGTAATACTTGCTCAAAAGAAAAATGATACTCTATTACTTTTGCATATGCTTGAGCTATATTTCTGTTAGTAATTCTAGTATCATCTACAACCAAAACTCCATTGTCAATATTATCTGGGGTCACACCATCCGTTTTAAAATGTATATTGTATGTAAAATGTTCTGTTGGATTATAAGTAGAATAAAAATATCCCTAACTATAAAGCGGGTTTGGAATATTCATAGCGTATTCTATAATTAATTCGCCAGATTCATCATGTATAGTTCTACTTTCTATACTACTAATTGTAGGACATACTTTAATCTCCGCCATTTCTCTCCCTCCTTAAAACAAATATTTTTCCATAAAAAAGTAAAGAAAAGAGTAGATTACTCTACTCTTCTCGTTTATCCTCTATTAAATACTCTTTCACTATAATCGTTTAAAAGAAATAAAAATAAGCTCGTTACTTTTTCATAAATCTGTACACAATCACTATATCCATTGTCCATTAAGTTAAACCACTCTGAACAATCAATAGGCAAGTTAGTTATAATATCATCCATTTTTTCTATATTAGAATATTTTCGAGCAAAATCATCATTAGTCCTTTGAATAACGTCATCATAATCTTTAGTTTCTACATAATCATCTACCGAGCCAAAAACTATATAATTTCTATCACCACAAGGTGACCATTCATAGTTCAAAATTATCATCAAATTTTCTTTTGAAAGCATAACAATATAATTATTATCCATCAAAACTTTAGCAACAGCCCAAGCCTCTTCAAGAGTATTAAAAACTAATTCATTTTTCATCTTTTATCCTCCCAAAATCCGAGTTGCTCTCCTATAATTCCAATATCATAACCTGCACAATCCATCATAGCTAGTGCCGGCGCAATATCTTGGTCAAGTAAAGCAAGGTCGCTAATTCCACAACTGCCTTCTCTCTGAAGGTCTTCTCTTACGCAAAACCAGCGCTGACTATCCTCATCAAATTCGATTATGTACTTTTGTGTCCTATCAAGAAAATTCATTTTAACTCTCCTTTATTCAATTTATAAATTTAATAACCAGCCGCTTCGCTCAGCAATCCAATTATTATATTCTTTTAACCGAGCCTCTTCATTTTCTATTTTAATTATTTCTAAGAACTCTTTTCGTGCTTGTTCTGCGGCTGCCACAGTAGGAAAGTAACAAATATTCCATTCTTCTATCGTATGAAAAATATTAAATCTATTAACTTTATAATCTTGAATTTCAACCCAATCTTCTTGTGGAATTTGTCTTCCAATTAAGGTCTTCTCAGCTTCTTCTTTTGTCCAACAAAATAGATTGTTTATACAATAAACTGTCATACCAAATTCAAGTCCTGTTTGTAATATAAAACTTGCATACTGCTTAGCTGTCATTTTCAATCTCCTTTTTATTACAAATATAAGGTTTAATTCTTCCGTCTTCTACTAGCCAATCATATAATTTTGCAGCTGTAGAAAGGTCTATATCTCTTTCATCTATACCTGGATTCCATTTTGCACCATATTCAAGCTCATAAATAAAATAAGAAAAATCGGAAATATGACGATAGTCTTGATGTTCACAATCCTCTCCATAAAGAGCTAATTCGATAGCGTGAATATATTTATGAAAAATAATACTTCCATACCAATTATCGGTAATTCCCATAATTTGTTCAATTTTATAGCACTCATTATCTAATTTTTCAAGCTCATCTATCATTTGAACAAATCTTTCTTTGCTAATTTCAAGCATCTTTTATTCCTCCATCAAAGAAAGGTTTTACATTCTTCTACTTTTACTTTCATATCTTTGATTGCATCGTCAAGCAATACAGGGGTACAATTATGAGAATCCATACCTACGTGATATATAAAGGGCATTTCATTATAAAAATTGGTCTTTTGATGGGTATGTCCATACAGATTAATCAAACAATTATGTAAAGAATTGCTATCAAAATTCGCAGTCATACTGGGATAATGAGAAAGATAAAAATGATATTTTTTATACTTGATAATTGTAGCATAATTTACTTCAACTATATTATCAAGGTCTTCAACATACATTTGTTCTCGAGCGGCGCTGTCATGGTTACCAAGAATCACATGAATATAACCATTCAGTCGTGCGATACAACTTTTACCATATTCTTTATCTCCAAGGGTTAAATCACCAAGCAGATAAACATCATCATCTTTATCTACAACTGAGTTCCAACGTTCAATTATTGCCTCATCGTGTTCTTCAATAGAATTAAAACCGCGAGGCTTATACAGAAATTCACGATCATGACCGAAATGTGTGTCGCTCGTTACGAAGATTCTCCCTGCCATACTATTACTCCTTTCAATAAGAAATTTTTCCTTGCTTAATTTTAGCAATAGTAATCATTGCTTGTTTTATTTCATTGGCTAATTCTGTATTATTTTCTTCAATTGCTTTTCTTTTAATTTTCCATAAAACCATATATGCTTCATTTATAACAGTACTATCATCAATATAAACTTCATTATACACTTCAGTTACCATTTTAATACTTCCTTTCTTCTTTTTCTAAATATATTATACTAAAATTTTTAGAAAAAATCAAGTTTAGACCACCACAGTATGTACTTCTGCGGCGGTCCGAAATTTTATTCCATGAGCTTTAATACTTTGTCTATTGAAATCTTCTTCAAATATTCAAATGCAGTTATTTCCGGATTTTTAAGAGCGGCGAAGCAATAGCCCCGTGCATCTCCTAACTCTTTCACATATTCTGCGATTGCTTTGCGGTCTTCAAGCTGATATACTCTGATATAATTTTCCATAGCTGCGCGCGCAACTTCAAAGGCTTGTTCAACGAATTTGAAATCGCGAATGGTTTTCTGAATTTCAGGCATATCACCAAAGAAACCAATCATATCATCTATATACCCGTCAAGAATTGCTTTTACTACTTTTTTCTGGGTTATTTTATCATTCCCACGAATACGGAATGCTTTAAGATATTCCGCACCTTTAACTTTGATACGATTAAAGTTCTTATCGCATACAACAAATCCTTCATTCAATTTAGAAAGTGAAGCTGCCGCGTCGAGTACGTCGTCGATTGATTTAAATTGATAAGTTCTTGGACGAGGAAAACCAAACTCTTCATATAACGGATTATAAGCTGTATCCAAATGAAGTTCTTTATCATCGTCTTTACGAACTCCAATCCAATACAAATAAGTTTGTTCATAAGGAACGACGAGACGATTGTAAGGAGATACCAATTCAAACATATAGGTATAACCTTCATACATAAATTTAAAAAAGTCATTCATAGCTTTTTTATCTTTAAAACAAGAGCAAACCAAATCATAGAAGGTCATAGTACCATCATATCCTTCAACTTCTGCTTTTCTTGCATCAATAGTAGAGTTGGTAGATATGTGCCATTCGTCTAAATCGTACCAAAATTTTATCAATGAACCGTCTATCTTTTCATAGATAACTGCCGAATCCCAATCTATCTCCGCCGCATTAGCTTCTTGAGCATTAAAAAATTTATCGAACGGATGGCATACGCAGATATAACAATCTTTCTCTTTGTCAAATCTAAATATGCAGCCGCGCGCTTCCTGTACAAGGGGGTTCGACATATCAGAATTAAGCATATCATACTTTAAGAGAAAGTACGGCTCATCATCTTTAACTATTAAATTGTAAGGTTCTTTGGTAAGAATTTCTCGCCAATCGTTATGTTGATTTATAAAGTTTAAGAGTTTCATACTTTCTCCTTTCGACTAATCTATTAGTAGTTAATTCCTAATTTTTGTGCTAATTCAAAAATATCATTTTGACAAATATAATCATAATTTGAACTACCTAATGGATAAAAGTATCTTAAAAAATCATCAAATTGTCTAAACAAAATTTCCAATATGAATTTTTCTTTATCTGTTAATTCAGGCATATACTTTCCCCTTTCCATTTAAATCATCATTCCACCATAATAGGAAGCATATATAAAAGTTAACTCAATAACAAGGCCAAGCAGAATTCGTGCCGCTTTTTCATTTTCTACTATCCAAGATATCCAAACCAATGTAAATATTATTACCCAAAAAATAAAATGAATTGTACGAGCTTCATTCATTAGTATTCTCCTTCCTTTTGAATAACTTCAATCTGACAACTCTCCATTACTTTAAGTGCAGCCTCATGAGCATCCGGAGTGGTGCCGGCGCAGCAGTAAGCAAGGCACTTAATTGGAATATTAGGACAAGCCGCGCGAAGTATAAGTGCGTTTGATACTACACATATATCTGTGCATAAACCAAAAATTACTATCTCATCGGGATTCCATCTATCCAAATCCTCACGAAACCAATTATAACCAAAAGTCTTTTTGGGTTCAGGATAGTTATAAACACCCTTAAGAGCTTCGCAAATTGCAGGGTGCATATTATAACCATTTGTACCTACAAGACAATGGGGTATCGGAAGTTTCTTTCCTTCTAATGTATCAAGGTAACCATTATCGTGCCAATCGTGTGTCGTTATAAAGGTAGCCTTTTCTTCTTTATAATGTTCAATCGCGGCGACTGCTTTCGGGACTATCAACTGCGCAGCCTCTGAGCCAAGACAACCATCTATAAAATCATTCTGCATATCAATTACTATTACAAGTTTACTCATTTTAATTCTCCTTTATATTCCCCATAAGTAATCATTAAGTTCATCAGCATACATATCAAATGCAGGATTACCGACTCCACATTCTGGGTCATCTAAAAATGCTTCTATATCTTGATCTAAGCCAAAAGCACCAGTTAGAAAGGTTTCTGCTCTCCAATTTCTTTCAAACTTTTCAAAATCTCTTTCATTATCAATTATTTCTATACTCATTTTAATTCTCCTTTTATTCTTTTTCTAATAATATTATACTATAAATTTATAAAAAAATCAAATTTAAAAATAGGTAGCCTTCACTACCTCTTTAATACTTATTTATTTGTTTTAATTTCTCCAGCGGGAATCATAATAGCAGCATCTTCACCCGCGACCACCTGCGGTAATTCACCATTCCACTTCTCAATATACTGCTCTCTCAAAATTTTATCAGTAAGAGATTTTTCAAGAAGTTCATTAGCTTTTGCTTCAGCTTCGGCAGATACAATTTTTGCCTTTGCATCAGCTTCAGCTTTGGCAATCTTAGCTTTATTCTCATAGTCGGCTTTTAATTGTTTCTGCTCTGCTACCATCTTATCTTCAACAGCTTTTTCAAAAGCATCAGAAAAATCAATATTAGTAAGTACAACTGTTGTTACATTAACAAAATATTCTTTACCAATAGCATCTTTAATTGCACTTTCTACTTTAGGCGACATAGCTGCGCGGTCGGCAATTATATTCATAGCTTTATAGGAAGAAAGAATTGCTTTTGTTTTTTCGATTGCAACAGACTCAATTCGATTTTCAAGAGCTTCAAGTGAACCATACTGATTGGCAATTGAGATTGCTTTATCGCTCATAATTTGATACTGAAGCGTCATCTGAACATCCATTGTCTGCGCGTCGCTTGAATAAGCCGCAGTAGTAATATCTACATTCTGCACCTTTGCATCATATTTCTGGTACTGATTAATAACCCAAAAGTCAAAATAGGTGCCGGCAGGACGAGTGTTCTTTGCTTTACCAAGCTGTTTTACTACTGCAATTTCACCAGTATTTACTGTATGAAAACTCGGCGCAATCAAAAAACCTAAAAGTAAAATTAGTATCCCAATCACAACAAAATGAGCAAATTGTTTGTCGTCTTCATATTTGAGAAAAGAAAGCACAAACATACCAATTGCTATTGCTACAAACATAATTCCTAAAATAATTCCGATAACCATTTTAAATCTCCTTTTATTTAATTTTTAATCTATTTCCATTAAATATGATAATGGGTCAACCGCGCCACAACGCATGGCGGCTGTCTAATATCTTCTATGCTCTGACTAAAATCTTTCTTGTGCTTCTCGTTTTCTTTCTTCTTCATCTTCATTATATATTTCTGCTGATATAATATAGATTTTATCTATTGTATATTCGGTGAATCTATTATATAATTTAATTGCACCCTGTATGGATTTCATTTCTTTTGCACAAGTATAGAACAAATCTATATCATCAATTTCAATCCTAGGACCTTCTGTTTCTTGATAAAGTTTATATATAGCTTCATTTATATTAGAAGCCTCTATTACATAGTCTTGGCAAATTGATTTATTTAGTAGAATAAGATATTTCATTTTTATTTACTCCCCAATTAAAATACAATTAACTGAATTAACTCGATATTTTGTTCCGTCTTTACTTATTATTACTACTCCGTCATTATGTACGTTGGGCATCCAGTTTTCGATTTCAACTTCAGTCGTACTTCCGTCTGGAAGTCTAATGATTGCTTTATTATACTCATCATTACTAATATATTTTCTATTAGTAGATGAGGATGAACAACTCGTAAATGCTAATAGGGTAACTATAATAAGTATGATACTAATTACCTTTTTCATTTTTATTCCTCCTTTGAAGTCCTACATAATTCAATAAAGTCGTCATATGTAGCAAGTCGAATTTTTTCACAAATGCTATTATCAGCCAATTCATGAGTATATACTGGTCTTCCGAGTTTTTCTTCAACATATTCATAAAAATATTTTCGCTTATCACCAGTAAGCATGCATATACCGGTAAAGGCTTCAACAATTGCACATTCTCTTACAGTCATTCTTCTTGCTCCTTTACAACAACATAACCTTCATCTTTAATCCATATATCAAAATCTTCCGTACAAATAGGACACAAATCATAATATTTATTTGGATGATTAGGGGTATCAAGACCAACCACTGAGCGTTTATCATCCAATTCATAAAAACTGCCACATCTATCACATTTTCCTGCTATCATTTATTTTTCCTCCGAATTATTAAACATTAATAATTTAAACCATTTATCAACGAATTTTTTAATATCAGATTTTTCATAATCATTCCCGTTTTTAAAATCTTCATTGAACGCATAGTGACCTATATCTTGCTTATACATCCAAGCAAGGTTATCTGATATGACTTTGAATTTATAATCACCTATTTCAAAAGTATCTCCGATTTTAAAATTAGAAGATTTAAGATTTGAGATTTGCAAAGCTGGGCGTACACAGTGACGATCAACAACGCTTTGAGCGCAATAGGAATTACAGCTAGGTGAGCGCACCCACCAGAAATCACTGTATTCTCTTTCACTTTCTGTTAAATATTTTTCTACTTCTTCAATCGAAAGAAGTGTTGCTCCTGTAATTTCAAGCTCTTCTTCAACCGTTGATTTGATTATTTTATTTACTTTCATTTTTCCTCTTCCTCTATATATTGATTCCCTTTTAGGACAATTATCACAATCACCAGGGCAATAGTCTCCGTCGCATTTCTTTGGCTCATAGGCCCATTTACTCACGCTCATTTGTATCTCTCCTATCTCCATCGGCACAAAAGTAATCAGCCTCGTGCTCTTCTAAATGAGTAACGGTTGATTTAAGGATACAAAGATATTCGTATGATGCAGGTACATCATAATCTTTCTTAATTGAATGCTTACAATCCTTACACCTGACTACCTTAACATAGTCGCTATTGGTATCACTTGTAATTATTGTATTTACATCCTGTGCAGGACACCAAGTTATTCCACAATCTTCACCTGTATAATGGTCACACCATACAACATTACATATCATTCTGTTTCCCTCTTTCATCTTTTTTCTTTTTTATACGGTCAAATATTTCTCTACCAATTATTATTAATATAAAAGAAATATTAGTAACACACATAATTTTAAGTAAAGTAAACAATATTAACTTAACCATTAATCTTACCTCTCATATCTGCCCCACAATGTAAACAAAATCTTGCATAAGAATGTTGTTCATTCGGAATCCAAGATTGACATAAAGAGCAAGAGTATGTTCCATTATTATTTTTTACCCACTCTCCATGTATATTCTCTCGTATATCAGTAACAGGTTTAAGCCAAAGAGGCTTACCTTCATAATATAATCTTCGCTGTGTTTCAAGTTGTGATACAAGACTATCAATTAAAATTTTATTATACATATAATCAACATATAATCCTGTTTCAATTTCACCAAAACAAATTTGATATTTCATTCTGTTTCTCCTCTTTTTCGCATAGGATTTCCGCAATGAGGACAGAAATCCCACGGAATATCATCTGGCGCGTCTTCTTCACAGATAGAACACATCAATGAGCCATAATCTTCACAAGAGAAAAATTCTCCAGTAGGACTTATCCAACCATCGGCGGATAATTTATTATAATTCATTTTGTTTTTCCTCTTTCTTCATCAAACAGATTATCTAATCTTTCTTTTAATTCAGTGATAGAATGTTGTGCACTATAAAAGTTGCCATTCATTATATCTTCTAATATTCTTAATAGTTCCAAATTATAATAATATTGTTGTACTGTCATTCTAATTCCTCCTTAGTCTTCAGAAGATAATGATTTAAGAATTTTCTCATAATCATCATTTATAACTGCTTTGAAATAATGCGTACAATATGTTGAGTCAAAAGTATCTGTTATATGCTCTAAAAATAAACTGCTAAATCTTTCTTCCCAATCTTTTGCACCACAATATACATAGTTGGAACCTTCATCTTCATATCCCATACCACAATCACCACACCTTGTATGAATATAAATAACATCTTGTCCAGCATATTTATTGAACACTTCAAATTCTTCATTATAATATTCATCTTGTTCTACAGGTGATTCAATTTTCATAAATCTTGCGCCACGAAGTCTTGGTATTTCACCATAGTTTTCTGCTAAATATTTACCTATCATTTCATCTGTTGACTGTAAATAAGCATATAAATCCATATTATTTCTCCTTTCGTACTTCTGCGCGACCACCATCGGGGATGGTCATCAGCCATATTTTCCAGACCTGATGACCATCAGGCATCGCAGTCGCGCACTACAACATATTAAACTTCTTCCTTAATCTCTAATATAATTATACTATAAATTTATAAAAAAATCAAATTTGAGAGGCATTTGTAAATACCTCTCAAACTCTTATTCTCTATAACCACAAAAATCAACAATTTTAATTACTCCATTAGGAAGCATACCGTAATTGGCTTGATGTAAGTCATTAATACAATGTGCATAAATGAAATCTTCAACATCACTATCGTGAATCAGACAAACAAGCACATCATCCCACTCAAGCCAAGAATCTTCATAGTCAGCGAGTCTACACTCATAGTCATCATCATCTTCATCGTCATTCTGAGTAATACCGACTTCTTCAATTAAGTATTCTCTAATTTTGCTACTTGAATATGAATCATATTCGTCGCCGCAGTCAAGCCTTTCCTGAATATAGAAGTCAATTCCATCAATTTTACAAAGAAAATATGTTGCGGCAAAGGCCCAATCAACACCTTCATTAACTGCTTCAGCAAAGAAATTAGCTTCTCTCTTGCAGTAATTATAAGAGTTACTTTTGAAGTCGACTTTAATAACCCAATTATCAAGCTCTCCATCGTCTCTCATAAAAACACCACGAGTTGAGCCAGAAGCTACGGTAGTATCATAAGGAAGAGATTTAAGATTACTATAAAAAGCACGACGCTTTTCACTACGCTTGTCAAAATATTCCTGAGCGTCATCAGAAGCGGTAAGATGATAGGTGTTATCTATATAATTATAGACGCCACAATCTACGAGGTCGTGCGCGAACTCGATTGCGATTTCTTTTTCATGGTTAGTATATTTTATCACTATTCTCTTCCTTTCTTTTTTAGAAATGAAAATGAGGAAGAAATCCCGCGGGGTCAATTATATAATTGCCATCGTTCGGTTCATTCTTCCTTCACTTTCTATATATATTATATCAAAATTTTTTTAATTTTGCAAATTTTAAATTGTCTTTCTTAATAATGCTCTTAAAGAGTTTGCAAAATTAAAAATAGTTTTATAATCAAAAGCTATTTTAACCCATGTTTTTTCTGCCATTAAGTTTTTTACTTCATTCCAAATTGGCTCAGTCGGATACGTAGTATTCGTTTTAATAGAAGATTTCTCTTTTCTTTTAGTTTCCCATACTTCTCTTCCACCTAACCAAGGCTCTACTTCTATATTAACTAAGCCACTACCACGAGTAGCTGAAAAAATTGTATTCGATGCCTCTAATAATAAATCTGATAATAGCATATAATATCCATTTATATTATATATATGTATAGTGCCATCTGTACCATTAGCACGAAACATCTGTTCAATATCATCGAACATCCAAGCTGCCGCAATCTAAGCCAACTATTCTTTAGCAGCCTCTAATTGTCCTGTTTCTACTCCATTGGCTATATTAAAAATAATTGCATTTAAATTACCAGAACTAATACCCATTTTTTCAATATTTTTCTATAATCTCTAATCTATTAAACGTAAATTACCGCTACCTATTTGAATATTATTTAAGCTACCATAGTCTTTTGCACTAATAGCTAATAACCAACCATTTGGACCAACTGCAGTCTATAACTAGTCTGCTTCAATTTTCATCTTCTTCATTAGATTATCTATTGCTTCTATATCCATTTCATCGGATATAGTAATTGTTGCTCTTGCGCGATCTATTACTTCTACGTCTGCTTTTCCTTCTTTTATACCAACTGCTGCAACGTCTTGCTTTTTTATGTGTAGTTTTGTATCCATAAATTCTCCAGCTATATTATATTCCAATGGAATACCCAATAAAACATTATTGATTATACTATCAATTTGCTATCTTACGGTTTTTCCACTTCCATGATTATTAATAGTAGTTTGTAAAAGCTACTAATTTATTGGAGCAAAAAGTCCCGTATTTTCATCATACCAACCTTTTGGAGCATTCTTTTGAAAGGAACTTTTTAAACGATTAAAAATTTCTTTGTATAGATTCCATTTTTTATTAACAGTGGTATTATTAAAAACTTTTTCTTCTAAGAAAGCATTAATATAATCGTCTATTGTTTTTGTTATTCCAAGATTAGACCAGCCGCCGCCTCTTTTATTTTCAACAAAATCTTTTTTTAGTTGCTCTGCTAAATAATCGCCAAATTTACGACCATAAACTCCACTACTTTTTAAGGCTCCTCGATCTTTATCATAATTTTTAACAAGTTCTTCTAATGCTTGTTTTCTTTTAATTAGCAAATTTATAATAGCTGATAGTTTACCGCTACCATCTTGATTTAATATTGTTATAATTTGCGATTGTAAGTCTGAGTCTTCTGGTAAGAGAGCTAATTTATTTATTATATAATTAGTTTCTTTAGTGCGTTCTGCATTAGCTAATTTAGAAAGTACTGAACTTAATTCTGCTAATTCTTTGTTCAGTTGATTTTCATTTCCCATACGAGCACTTACTTTGTTTGCATAAGGGTTGGTTGTATCAGAAAAGATTACGTATTTATCAGAAACCCACTTGGCAGTATTAAAATATTTAGTACCCATAAGTATACCTCCAAAAATCTATTTCTCCAATTAAAAGTAAAAAAGAGCAGACAACTGTCTACTCTTTCAACTATTTTACTTCTCTATCGGCTTAAACTCTTCATAATCCCCAAAAGCCACATTCCGCCTATCCGAGTTCTGCGCCCATACATAGTTTAAAATTATAAGATTTTCTTCTCGTGAGAGCATTACTACGTAGTTATTTTTAATTAGGCTTTCAGCTACGTTCGTAGCGTCCCACATTTCGCTAAAAGCAAGTTCGTTTTTCATTTTTATTCTCCTCTCTTTTTTATTTTATTATAATTATAGCAGATTTTTTAGAATTTTTCAAATTTTAAAAGAGCAGATTTCTCTGCTCTTTTATTTTTTATTCAAATACAACGCTCAAAGTAAGTGTTGCTATATAATTGTTCTCAGCGTTTAAAGTAATAGGTGAATCAAGAATGTAGGCATATAAGAGATGCTCTTTTGCGTTCGCACCACCGCCTGACCCTGTATATACATTCCGAACAAGCAGAAGTGAATTTACTGTTTCGTCTTGCAATTCTGATCCTGTAATTGTTATATTAGCAATCCACCCTGTATTGTCAGCATTAGCGGTATAAGTCACAACACAATTGCCCACTTGATTGGTGATAGTTGATTTGTCAAACGCAGCACTTGAATCGCTCGATGCGTAAGGAAACAAATAATTTTGACCACTCGTTGAATAAGCCGTTCCCCAAGTGGCAGTAAAACACAAGGTTGGGTATTGAGTATAATTATTTGCTACTGCTAATGTTTCTCCGTTCGTTGATGTGATTTGCAAATATTTCTTTATGTTTACAGCAATATCTACCTTCGCCGCATTTTGCAACTGTATAAGCTGTCCCATTATATAGCACCTCCGTTATATTCTGCTGTAACTGTTATGAACGGATAAATCTTAATCGGATAAAACACACCATCTGTTCCGCCTCCAGTTGCCGCAGTACCTGTAACAACCGTGCCATCATTCAAATGCCCAACCTTCCCACTCGCAATATCGTTCGCAGAAACCACAGTATCAGTACTCAAATCAATCAAAGTAGCACTATCAAAAGTAACTTTATTAACCGCCATTTCCCGGTACCTCCGCTACTAATACGTTATAGGTTGTGGTTACACCACTGTCGGTTATTACGAGGGGTTTTAGTACGACATTATATTCAACGCCGTTAATTGTTGCCTTTCCTTTTGATTCTTTCGTGGTATCAGGCATACTTACGATTTCTTCTATTGCGAAGCATTGGCGACTATTTAAATTTATACATCTCGCTTTAACAAGAGCACCTTTAGGAATTGTTTGTGCTAATGGATTGTATAACCAACCAGTACCATTTATACCATTCTATTCAAATACTACAATTGAGTTATTTGTTCTGTCAAAAGTTGTAATACCGTTATCTGTAGATATATCAACATTTTTACTCGATCCTAATTCAGCAGGAGTATAAAACTATACATAGTGATAATTATATTGTAAATCATTAACCTAAGAACTATCTATAATATTGTTGCTATTAAGGTCATATACATAGACAGTTTCATTATTATAGGTAGTTGTATTTACAAAACTTAGCTGAATAGGATGGTCTTTATAATAATCTACTAAGTGTCCAATATTAGTATGATTATAGCTATATGCTATCGGAGTTCTATTCTGGAGAATTACATACTCATTATTTCCAATAGAATAGTCGTAGTCAAAAATCCTATAAATGGCATTGTTATCTGGATAGCTAAATGTTGATGTTGCTGCGCCAGTGTGGTTAATTAATACTACTCTATTTTTAATAGGAACACAAACATTTCCATTAGGTTTATTGGTCCGTTCATAGGACCAGCTATCTTTCCAACCAGAACTCGTATTTGTTAATTCAAAACTTGGCTTCCAACTATTTAAATATCTAGAACCATTTGGAGTTAACTCTATAACGATATCATTGTCATCGTATTCTGGTGCGTCAATATCATCATAATCATTTACCTTTTCCCAACAGAAATCTTCTTCTCTAATTAGTTGGACTGTTATATAGCGTTTAGTAGAATTTAATCGATCTGTTACTGTAAAAGGTTCTGATAACACTTTAAAATAATATGTATTACCTGATTCTAAATAATTGTAAGTAGCCACACTAAAGGCAGACTCTTCAATAGTATTATACATTCTTTTTGATAAATTTTTAATAAAATCTATTCCCAAATGCTGGCTATTCAATTCTTCTTCAGTAAATTGAGTTAAAAGACAAGTTGTAGTAGTACCATTCACTTTACAGTCTATTGTAGGACTATAGCTAAGATGAATATTATCAAGAATAGATATTACGCCATCTTCATGACAAGATATATAATCCATACGTTTATTGGTTCCATTGCCAATGGGAATGGTAATATATTTATTTACTAAAGCAGATCCAGTATAACTACTAATATAAGAATTTGCAATTAATCCAACAGTATTGGCTAAAGTTTGTAAACTACGACCAGTTTTTAGGCTATCGTTATATTTATATAATGTACCTTTCCCTAAATAGTTTTGCTTAAAATATAAATCACCATCTTTAGGAACTTCGCGAATAAATTCACTATCCGAAAATACTCTTGGTGTATATTTAGCTTCTGCTTTGAGTGCTAAATTTTTATCAATTTCTGCTTTATTTTGTAATAATTCTACTTTTTTACTTAATTCTAATCTTTTATAATTTTCATCTGTTGATAAAGAAATAGCAGAAATTTGAAAAGCACTATCTAATCTATGTATCTGACATGAAGTATCAATTGGTAAATTAATACAAATATGAACAGAAAAAGTTGTTTCAGTAGATAAATCAATTTCAGCAACGAATGATTCTTCAACGTTTTCATCATTATAATTTATACTCATTCTGTGCCTTATAAGCCCTATAGTCTAGTTTTCTTTTTTGAGACTGCGGTATGCATTAAAAGATTCAAAATTCTTATCTATATGATATGAAATCAATTTTTGTGAAAACCAATCAGTTATCTCTTCAAAAGAAGGTATAAAAACAGCGCGATCAATTTCTTCAGTAATAATTTCATTGCTCTCAATCGTCTAAACTAATATAGTTTTATTTTCAAGAGTGCTAAAATATGAGCTGGTCCAATTACTAATAGTCTAATCTAATTCGCCATTTTTATAACCAGTAGAAGCAAAACCGTGTCCATTCATAGTAAATTCAAGCTAATCCAATGAAAGTAAAGTAATGCTATTTTTATTATCTACTATCATAAAATGAGTATCTTGTCCGTTAAAATCTGCTGTTAAACAAGTACCTAAAGGTAATAATTTTAAATAAACGCCGTCTGAAGAATAGGGTGAATCATTATGAGAATTAACGACTGCTAATTTTACAGAAGAATCAATCGTAGGGTTTTTATACGTATTGTAAAAATCAATTTCATTTGGTACATCATTAATTGTAATTTTTGTATTGAGTACGTTACGTATAGTATTTAATTTGCTATTTACAGATGAAGATAACTGCTCCATCTTATTGTCGCTTTCTGTTTTTGTATATATATTTCTTTTTAATGCATCTATAATCGTTTTAAAATTATCTTTTAAGGTTGCCATTTAAGCTCACCTCCATTAATGAAGTGAAAATTCTTCAATAAATGCTATACCTAATTCTGATTCTTCTGAAGTTCCATTTTCAAATAATATAAGAGCTGGTGTAGACTAAGGGGTAAATGTTGCTATTTCTGATTTACCAGTACTTTCATTTTCTCGTTCATGAGTTCCTAATAAAGATAATGCTAATATTATTGCACCATTTTTAATTGCAGGAGGAAAACCCATTGCTTCTAATTCTTCATCCGTATTTTGAGCAAGCATAGCACTAAAAGCACTATAATCTGATATAACGTAATAATATCCAGAAAGCACTCCATCACCAAATACACCGGGTTTTTCAAACAATACACTAATTGGTCTTTCCTATTTAATTGCATTTAATTCTGCAAAGGTTATATTTGAAGTTGTCTATATAGTATCTGTAATGGTAAAAATAGAATCAAAATTGTCTCCTACTTCTCCAACACTAGGTATAGCAAAAGCCCACTCACTATTATCATCATCATAATATCCAAATACTTCATAAGTGGTTCCAGCGAGAAAGCTGTTTCTTTTATATAAATTATTAGGATCATAACCGCCATCAGGCGCGTCTGCGACTGGGAAAAACACATCAAACGAAATTTCAAATTCCGCTCCTTGTTCAGGCATTGGTATCACATTATCCGCAAGTCTAACAGTATCTCTACCTTCAATACTATAAACAGTTGCCTTTCTGCAGATTAAATCGAATCCTGCACCAGTACCGCCGCCAGATCCACCGCTAGATCCGCCGCCAGAAAAATTGCTAGACGGAAGTCTTTTTAAAAGTCCATTAGATTCAACAAGTAAATTCTCTTCACCCGATGCGGTTTCAATTACATCAACATCAACGATATTTTTCATTTCAAGATTACTCATTGTTTTCGCCCTCCTCTTCAATTACTTCTTTAGCAGGTTTATTTATTTTACTTCTAAGATTAAATATATCTCTTTTTTCAGCTAATGACTGATTTAATTTAGCTTGTTGTTCTTTATTAAGAACAATAGAAAAAACTTTATTCTGTGCCATAATAACTCCTCCTTAATAATATAAAATATAAGCGTCTCCTAATGAATGGGTGCCTGTTTCACCATCACCTGCAAGTCGCCACTCACCGAGCTCTTCGTCGTATAAATATGTTCCATTTGGATCTTCTACATAGTCTTGATAAATAAGCACATAGGTTTCGGCTCTGTGAGTACCTGTTTCGTTCTCACCCGCAAGCCTCCACTCACCAAGCTCATCATCATACAAATAATCTCCATTTGGATCTTCAATATAGTCCGTATATTCTACGCCTGGAGTTTCAATTAAACCTGTTTCAGCAAGTACTTCAAGCATTTCTTCAGCCTCTAATGAAGATTCAGGGGCTGGTGCATTCTCAAGAACGGTTACTCTACCGTCAAGACTAAGAATCTATGAGTCAGTAGCAAGATGAAGATCGGCCGCTGATGCCAGTTCCCAAGCACCCAGTTCATCAACCGCAAGAACCTTGCCAGTATCTAAATTTGTATGTCGTGGAAAACTATTTACAACTATTTTTTCTTCATTAGTATAATCATTGGTACTAAATCCTTTATCTATCGTTATCGTACTTAAGTGTTTACCACCATCAATTGAATAGCAATGCAAAGATATATCTACTGGATTAGAAGTTGCATCTTCTATTATAGTAATTAATTTTAATAATCCGCCACCTTTATCAATACTTATAACAACGTCTCCAAAAATACTAAAAAGTGCTCCTTCAGCCCATAAATCCTCTATTTGTTTTATAGTATATACCGAATAATCACTATTAGTACTATCTGCAATTTCGAGTCTAGTTTTATTAGTATCTACAATTTTTATATAATTACTACCAGACCATCTATATGTGGTATTATGCTCTAAATCAACATAAATTTTCCCTGTCTCACCAGTAATTTTAGTTGTTAATGCATTAGTTGTGTAAAAGGCATTATTACTATAGTACCCTTCAATCACATCGTCTACATACGAAGGTAACTAAGCGGCGGGAACTTTACCATTAATCAAATCAGCTTTTGCACTTGCTACTGTGACTTCGTCCCATTTAGTGTCATCAAAATCTCCAGCTGGTGAAGTGATATTAGCTTTAGCACGATACATTTTATCATCGTAAATTGCTAATTCATTTACATCATATCCACTTTCTGGATTATAGACTGGAGCAATCATTTCTGTAGAAGCTCCGCCGCCTCCACCACCTGTTGGATAGACGAACCACTCATTTTCTGAATTTAATATATAGGTAATTCCATCTTCAATAACTAAGCATAAGTCGCCAAAGTATGCTTTTAAATTATCTCGTTCTTCTGCTGTATTACATATATAGGTTTTTTGCGGTACATTAAAGGAATTACCTACTTTAATTAGTTTTGTAGACATTTTATCGCCTCCCTTTTAGTTTTTATATTGTACGTTGTTCTGCGCGACCGCCATCGAGAATGGTTATCAGATTTTTTTGAAAAATCTTATGAGCGTCGTCCATCGAAGTCGCGCGGAAGTACGTATTTAAGATTTTTATCCAAATGATACGCTCATAGTGAGGTTTGCTGTATAGTTGTTTTCTGCATTTAATTCAATCGGTGCATCGAGAATGTAGGCGAAAAGAAGACATTCATAATAGTTGCTACTCGCATACAGTTTTTTTGTAAACAGAATCGAGTTCACCGTTGCATCTTGATTTCCAATAATTGTAATGTTTGCATCCCATCCCTTGTTATCACCCGTTCTTGTGAACGCTATTGTACAGTTGCCGACTTGATTCGGAATTGATGTTTGGGAATAAGGAATGGAAGTGTTAGAGGAAGCATAAGGAAAAGGATTACCATCACTTGCACTTGTCTTTGTTGTTCCTGTTTGGTATACATAAAACGCTCCTGCAACCGTTACTTGTTTTCCGCTTATAGCATCTTGAAGATTTCGTTGCGTTCCATTAAGATCAAGTACAGTAATATTACTGCTTCCCAAGTTTGAGATATTAACCTTATCAAAATTAATAAATTTTTGAAACTGTCCCATAATCACACCTCATTACCATTGTATGTCATTGTTATTGTCGGCATAATCAACGCCGTAGGATTCATCGGGAAAAACTGCCCATCTGTTCCGCCGCCTGTTTGAGCAGTACCCGTCACAACACTACCATCATTCAAATGCCCAACCTTCCCACTCGCAATATCATTAGTAGAAGCAACAGTATCGCCCGTCAAATCTATAAGCGTTGTACTATCAAAAGCGACTTTACTAATCGCCATTTTCACACCCCCTAAAAATAAAATAGCAAATAATAAATGATATATTTACCTAATCTTATGTAATTTTTTAAACTTTGTACTATACAATTTCCATACACATAACAGCGCGACCGCCATCAAAAGTAATGATGACGGTCGTAAAAATCATTCAAAAAAGTAGATTTCATCCCAGCCTTCTTCTTCAGTCGGCTCGCAAAAATTCTTAAACATGCGTTCAAGCACGTCTTCTGGAACTACTCTTTCTCTATTCTGATTTCTCTTCTTAGCCTCTTCTAACGGAGTTTTTAAAACCAAAGCTATTTTAAATCCACGATTAAACGGTTCAATAAATCTCAACAAATTAATACGATTTTTTCTTGAAATATTAGTTGCATCAAATATTACATTTCTATGATAATACAAAGCGTCCTTAATTCTATCATAAGCAACTTCAAATACTTCTTTATTCTTAACCTGTATTGTCTCATCTCCAAATAATTCTTTCCGTATCTCGTCAGTAGAAACAATTACAGCATTATATCTTTTAGCATACTCTTTAGCAAGAACTGACTTGCCGGATCCGGGTATACCAACCATACAAATAAACAAGTTAATTCTCCTTTCTTAATCCCATAAACTATTCCAATTATTCTTAAACCAATCAAATACAGCTTCTCTCGCAATACTAGCCTCTTCATCAGCATCTTCCCAAGCGGCGCGACCAATATCTTTATCCCAATCTATACAATTATCAGGATTAAACTTCTCAATTAAATCAGCAATATTGTTCAACTGTACTTGCCAATTTTCAAATGTATCAAAACCACCGGGATACCCAGAGGCATTTTTAGCAAAGTCTCTTAACCCTTTACTTAAAACTTTTTCTAAATAAGTATCAAAATTCCAAAGGTCGCAATCTGCATAGCCACGTTTGCCTCTCTGAATAAACCATTTAATTTTACGAGGAATATATTTAATTTCATAAAAGAATTCTCTAATTTTATACCATTTAATCATAGCAATTTCTCCTTTTTATTTTCTAATAAAATTATACTAAAAATTTCTAAAAATTTCAAGTTTTACGTACTTCTGCGCGACCGCCAAAAAAATCGCTCATGGCAGACACCATGAGCGACTCAAATTATTTCTGTTTTCTTTTTGTTGCGATATAACCCGCACCAAGCGCGCCACTAAGTGCCGCAAAGGCTCCGATTGCGCCAACAGAACCGGTATCAGGTACGGTATTATAATAATTAGTATTACCTCCCTAATTAGTATCTGTTGCGGTTGCATCAGCCACAGTAGCAGTTGCATCAGTCTTAGTTGCATCAGTTACAGTTGCATCAGTAATTGTTGCTGCCGCTGTATCTGTTGGAGTAGCACCAATCGCATAGACCGTGTAACTAAAACTAAGTATAAAAGCAACTACTAATAATATTTTTAAAAAGGTCTTCATACTGTCACCTCCTTAATCTAGTAAGTCGGCATATGCGCTTGCCCGAGACCTCTCCGATCTTGGCAAATACACATATGCAAATAATTCCTTTCCACTCAATCTATCAACCATTTTCTCCATACCGCTATCTTTTTCAAAAATGGTCTTATCTGTTTGTCTACGGTCGCCCGCAAACCACAGTTGTGAGTCTTCACCAATTCTACCAATTAATAACTGGCACTGATGTGTCGTTAAATTCTCTGCTTCATCGCAAAATATAATCGACCTTCTAAAATCGCGTCCTCTCAAATAACCAAGCGGCGCAATTTCAAGTTCGTTTTTCTCAATTAAAGTCCTAACTGCATCCATACTACCCAAATGATCCCCGATATTACCAGCCCAAGGTAACATTTTTTCAGTAGCAGTTCCTGGAAGACTACCAAGTGGAGTCGTATCTTTTAACTCAATATTATTTCTAACAAAAATTATCTTATCAATTCTATTCTTTTCAAGTGCTTCAAGCGCGTGCGCAATCATCAATAAGCTTTTACCACTACCATAGTTGCCCGCAAGTAACTTAATATCAACCGATTGATTTTGCAGCATATCAAAAGCAAATTCTTGCTCTAAATTTTTACTACGTAATACACCTAAGTGATATGTCTCAATTGGGCGCGACCGCAAGTGTCTAAATTCTCCGTCTTCCCAACATCTTTTATCAACAATATTTCCTTCAATATCTTCAACTACAAAGTACTCGTTCTCGCGCGGTTCACGCACGATTGGCAGTTTCCCTTCTTGATAAAAGGTACTTAGTTCTTGGTCAGTACATTTAACAATACTATAACCTTTGTACTCTTCCAACACACACCAACTCCTTAAAGCAAGACATCAATATCAGTAATAATCTCATCAACAACTCCGTTCTCCAGAGCTTCTGAAATTTTTACATACCAATCTCCTTGATTTAATTTTTCTTCAATTATTTCAGGTGAATAGTTAGTATTCTTCTTATAAAAACTAACTAATTCTTGAATTTGCTGTTCATAGTCCTTCATAAAACTTTGAACTTGCTGGAAGTCACCGCCTACTCCCGATACGCTTCCCTTATGAAATACAAAAGTAGTATTCGGTAACGCGAATTTTTTGCTTCCGGCTATGAAAATCATTGACGCCGCCGAGGCGCAAGTCCCAAACGCATATGTATAAATAGGTGTCTTAGAAATATTAAATATTTCAATTAAAGTTTTCGCAACATCAAGCGAACCGCCGGGCGAGTCAATAAAAATTTTAATCGGTTTTCTTTCTTCTTTGTCTCTGTCTTCTCTATTCCAAGCTATAATATACTGAACTAATTCAAGTGTATCATCAGTAATCTCAGAATCAATCCAATATGTGCGGTTTTCTAAATCCTTATAAAAGTTTACAAGGACTGGATCGGCCAATTGAAGATTAGCTTCGCTGCTATCTCCAAGTAAAAATAAAAGGTCATTATCCATTTATTTGTCCTCCAATCTATTTTAGGAATTACTTCCTTATATAAGTAAAAAAATTACTTTTACTCTCTAATTAAAAAAGGCAGACTTTAAAGCCGTCTGCTGGGGCTTTTTGACTTAAAAGATTCTATGCCAATCAAAAAGTTCATCGACAAGCTTTTTAATGTCGTAATCCTTTAGGTCTTCCGAAGTAGAATACGTAGCATGGAAGTAACCATAGTCTTTAATAAAATCATTTCTCAATGATTTATAAGTCTTCTCCGCTTCAATCCAAGCTGTGTAAGCATCTTGGACTTCTTTCGCGCGGGCGGTCTTCTCTTCTTTCAACTTGAGTTGCTTATTTTTTGCATCTTCAAGTTTCTGCAGATAAACCTTCTCTGCAGTGACACACTCTTCTTCTGTGTCGAAAGTCTTTTTGAGTTCTTCGGAATAGTACTTCATTTTCAACATCTCCTATTATGTGAAAAATTTTTTTAATTAGCATTCCTTTCTGCTAATCTGGTACGGGAGACAAGACTCAAACTTGCACTATTACGGGTCTAAACCGTATATCTCTGTCAATTGGATTACTCCCGCATAAAAAAGTATGGCAGCCCCTGTGAGTGCTGCCCTCACTCCTGCGGTTTTAGAGACCGCCGTCCTAGCTGTTAGACGAAGGGGCATTATGTTTAATCCTCTATAAAAGCAAATTCTTGCGAGTCTTTTAACTGCTTATACTTATCTAAAGGAACTAATAACAAATTTCCCGTATCAGCCATTACTACTTTAAAATTGTCTTCCCAATTCTACTCGTAGTTAATGTAAATACAAGTATGTGAATCGGCATATTTGCCGAGTTGTTGGATTAAATCTATAACCTTCATTCTGATACCCCAAAAATAAAAATAAAGCGGGATTTGTGTATAAAGTTTGGGAGGTGAAACTTTTACGGTGTCGTACCCGCACGAGGCTAGCCCTCACGACCTTTCACTATGGTAGAAAGTACCCTATATACGAGTGGGACTTCCTCTTGCTCAAGGAGTTATTCCACACTAATTACGATTTTAATTTTCTTAACAAGAAGGAGAAAACCGCATAAAACTCCAAAAGAACAAAATTGAGCAGATAATGTTCTAAAAGATAGTAAATAGAATAATTTCCTTTTCCTATTTACTATAATAATTATACCAAAAATTTTGAAAAAAGTCAAATTCTAACTATTCCATCAATGCTAAGCGAAGTAATTTTTTTACCACCAGTTTCAATTTCGCAAGATTTATGAACGTGTCCACAAAACCACTCTTTAAAAGTAGCAATTTCTAAAATCTCATCTAATCTTTTCTCGCTATCTGCATAAATTGGATTGGGGTAGAGATTAGATTTTGCAATAAAGGTTGCGGGCGGGCAGTGAGTTAATATATAATCAACTTTGAAGTCGCGCACCTCTAAGTTTTTCTTTGCATTTTCAATTTCAGCATCACTTATAGTCTCTTCAGCCCACCAAATTGCCTCGCCATAATCTGCTTCATACTGCATACGCCATTCTTTATCGTGAGAATCAGCGCCACCAATACAAAGAAAAGATTTTTCTTCTAACTGAACAATCTCGCCAGGCTGGATAACATAGATGCAGTCGCGCAGCTTCCACGTTTTAAAATCCCAGTCATTGCAAGTCTCAAGGTGATAATAACGCGGCCAGCAGTCATGATTACCAAGTATTGTAAAAAGGACTTTATCATTCTGTTTTAAAACCTCGTTTATATAATCAAGAGTACTTTCTTCAAATTTATCAGTTTTATTAGAAAACCATAAACCAAAATCTCCCAACTGAATACAGTATTTCTCTTGACTAAATTTAAAGAAATCAGATGGGTGCGCCCAATTTAATATCATATCAGTCTCAGCATGGATATCCGATAAAATCAGCATTTAAACTCGCTCCTTTCTGTTTCTGTCTGATCGGTTTGACTAATTATTAAATTACCAATTTTTGCAAGGACTTTAACTTGGTCAAATTCTTCTTGCGTGTCAATTTCTTTAAAAAGACGGTCGTCACAAGACACTATTTCCCCATCTTTATTAAATGAAGCAATTACAAAGCAATATTCTCTATTATTATTGGTATTAAGATAGAATTTAACTATATCAATTTCATGGGTGTTATAAGTGTGCTCACCCAAAAAAGTAGCAGTTTCAAGACCAAATTTTCCTTTTCTTGCTATTAACATATTAATCCTCCTCCCAATCAGTTTGCTTATATTCTTGTCTTTCGCGCCAGCCCGTATTATAAGGAACAATCATATTATTAACCATATCACAGCTTAACTTCATTAAATCTTTAATTGCTTGCTCTTTATCTGCTTCGGTTTCAGCAAAATCATAATCTGCCTGAATTGATGTAAGTATATCACATACATTACAGGAACCATAACCTATATAAGTAAGTAAATAATCATATTCCGCAGGCTGATATCTATTTGCTCTTGGAATTAAAAACATTAAAGTTCCTTGATATTCCCCATCATCAATTTTATGAATTTTTAAATAATCCCAGCCGCGATCAAAAGGGGTGGGATACTCACCATCATCAAGTATATACTTAACAGTATACATTAATATATCTTCATAACTATACTCGTATAAATGTTCGATAGTTCTAAAAAACTGTTCAAGTTTATCACAGTTTTGTCCCCATTTATCTCTACAATACTTAATCATACATATATACTCCTTTTATTTTCTATAATAATTATACCATAAATTTTAAAAAAAGTCAAATTTAAAAAACAAAAGCCCAGAACATATAATGCTCTGGACTCCCGTTCAATTATTAGTGAGTAAGTAGCCAAATCGCATCTTTTAACGGACCAGCCATTTGATCGACCCACTGAACGCAGACATCAATGGCTTTATTAACAACTCCGTTATTAATTAACTTTTCGGCATATCCTAATAAGAGATCAAGAACAATACTTAAATCGCCCATTGGAATCACCCCTATATAATTATGTTCGGTTCCTTAACCTACTATAAATAGTATAACAGAAATTTTTAAAAAAGTCAAATTTTAAGATTCAAATTTTCTCAGATTCCTGACCGCTTTTGCAATAAGTCTGCGATTTTCAACCGGCTTCTGCATTAATTTTGCAATTCTGTTTTCCCAATAAAGTTTGTCTCTTGTCATATCTCTTTTCTCCTTTTAATTTTTATATAAATTCTTTAAATTTTAACTGACCATTTATTTCGTTATCGGAAAATCCTATTTTAATATAAGGTGTTTGCCCTTCTGACGCGGCTTCGAGCGCGAAGTCTACTGCCGCTTCAATTTCGTCTTCATTTAGCAACTCATCAACCTGAAGTTCACACATAAAATTATCCATTTTAATTCTCCTTCTTATAAATTAAAGTTTTAAGGCAAATTTTATAATTGGACTATCATAAGCATTTGTGCCACAATACCAAACTGGTCCATCATTATCATCTCCATCACACATATGAATTGGACCGCCGCCATTTTTTTCATACCAATGACCATTTTCATAAAAGCGGAAATGGAAGTCTGAATGGATATAATCATAACTATCTTCAGTACCGGCCCAATTGTCATCAAAATCACTTATAAGTTCAAAAAAGTAACGAAAATAAATTAAACGCTCTCCCTCTTTTAATTCTGATTTATCTCTAATTGTACGAAGATTTTTAAAGTCTTTTAAAATATGTTTGACAAATTTGTTTAAAAGGATATTATAAATTTGTTCCTTTAAATACCCAAGGTCAATATATCGTGCAATACTATCTTCAATCTCATCAACATCAACGCTATAAGGTTCATACCAAGAAAAGGTATTTAAAGCATAGCCGCCGCAATTGTATTCAAAATCATCAGTATTATCGGAGTTGCGAGTTCCCTTGATATTATAATAATCTTGAGTTTCTGTAAGTGGCATCTTATCATTCCTTTCTCATTCATTTCTATAATAATTATAGCAAAATTTTTAGAAAAATGCAAATTTTAACCGCCTACGACATTACGTTGTAGGCGGCGTTCCGAAATTTATTTCGATGCAGTCAGCATTTTATTTGTTTTAATTGTTGCTTCAATTATAGTGGTTAACCATTCGGTAATATCACCATAGTTAGCCATAATAAATTCTTTTGCTTCTTCACTAAGCATCTCTTCTGTCTTTTCAAGAGCCATTTGAAGAGCCGCAGTTTGCTCTTCGGGAGTAAATTCATTTCTATTCTTCAGCGTGTCAACAAAAGTTTGGCTTACGTAGTTAACTACAGTCTCAACTGTCTTTTGTATCGAATCAAGTATTCTTTTCTCATTATCAGATTGAGCCTTGTCTTTCGCCAAAGTAGTTTTAATATTGATAAATTTAATTAACTTGGTAGTTAAAACTGGAATTACTCCAATTAATACAATACTAAGTAAATCTAAAACTGTTTTTAAAACTAATGAACCAGTCATTTCCTTTTCCTCCTTATTTAATTAAATAATTCATACTAACCCAACCACTTGGGCAATAACCCCATTTGCCATCAGTACTTAATTTAGTAATTGAAATTTTCATTCCTTTGGGGAAATAATTAACTGCTTTACCTTTAATTTTAAGTATCTGACTTTTAGCATTTGAGGTAAATTGATTATATTTAACTTTTGCATATTTTGTTCCAGCGCCCGCGCGCACATTAACGTCTGCTTTTACAGTATAATTTCCCGTCTTTTTCGTGGTCGTCGATGGCGCCGCCGCTGTAGACGTACTACCAGCCCTTAAAAAAGCCTTAGGATCAAAGTAAGTACGGTTCTAACTTGATACATAATAACCGCCTGAAAGCTTGCCTGGCTTACTAACATCAACGTGAAGATGGCGGCCTGTTGAATTACCCGTATTACCAAGATAACCAATTACTTGACCTTTTTTAACAGTATCACCAGTTTTAACAGTAACAGAGCCTTTAGTCATATGCTAATAGCGCCAACGGTATCCATCTGCGGTTTCGATATATACATAGTTGCCCATACCTTTTGTACCAGTATCTTTGATTACACCAGAAATTGAGTTTTGATATGATGTAACCTTGCCACCCTCAATAGCTACAATATAATCATATCCATTATTTACATTAGGATTGCCAATAACGTCAATTCCTTTATGAAGAGATCCATTGCTATAAGTATAGCCAAAATCAAGCGTCATATAATGCTCTCCCTTTTGCAATACATTCGTTTTGATTCCAGAAAGTTTCGTAGACATTTTATCACCCCATTAATTCAGTATTATCGTCCTCGTCGTATATAGGGTCGTCGTGAACAAAGTAGTCTGTTGATTCGTGCAAGTCAAAATCTGATTCTTTTAGTTGAAATCCCTTTTCTTCTTTTAACTTAATTCGGTCTTGAACGCGCCAGATTGAAGTTACGCGCTTTACTATATAAATTAGTGTTGTTCCCGCAATTTCAATTCCGAATACTTCATACCATTTCTCTGTTAAAGTGGGCGAAAGCTCGGTTCCAGTAATCCATTGGAACAAGTATGCGCCCACTCCATAGAGAATACAAAGAAGTAAAGAAGCAACTACCATTACCGAAAGGAAATTAGGTTTCTTCATTTCTTCACTTCCTTACGTTTAATAGATACAAGAATTTCTTTTTTTACATCTAGGACATTGTAATTTATATTCTCCACCTTTTACATTAGGAAAAGTACATGTCCATATATTGCCGCAAGAGCGACATTCAACTCGTTCTGTGCGCCAGTTCTTTTTATTGATTTTTTTAATACCGTCTGAAAATGCTTCAAATAATTTGTCAAGTATCATTTAAATCAACTCCTTTAGGTTTGTAATACCCATTCATATGTGAGTGTTTTGTATGTATCGCCAGATACCGTTCCTACTAAAGCATATGTGCCATTAGTAGTCTTAGGAAGTTCAGGTACTAACATGTATCTAGGCCCTATGTTCCATATACAATAGTTCTCATCTTCTGGGAAAGCAAAAGTCATTTCATCAACTGTGTCTTCCTTAAATATTTTGCATACTAAAATTATTGAAGTTTTATTTTGTTCTGTATGATATTGTACAGTCGTAACATTTAATACCGCTAAGCCTTCTGTGTTTGAAGGTAAATCAATCTCTTCGTTTTGTCCCCATACAACGCGCAGAGCCTAGCCTTTAGCTAATGCTGCTTCAATGCTTGCATATGTTGCAGTTGAAGGACAGCGCGCCTCGCCATCAACCACTTCTCCCGCTGTAGTCAATACTTGTACTACATATGGAGGAACTTCAAGCGAACTTTCGATAGAATTTATTTTTCTAATTAATCTATCAGGTAAGCAATTGTATTCTATTTTTTTCGTAACTGCAGCATAGAATGGTATTGTAAAGTATCCTTGATTTTCATCTAAAATCAAGAAATACATACCCCTATCAAGCTCTAATGATACGGAATCAGCTTCTGTTGATTGCTCGCCAGATTTTCCACCCGAGGCGCCGGGGAACAAATCAACAAAAGGAAGAAATGTCCCCGCAGCAGTTATATAAAAAGCGTTAATATTAAATGCTAACTCTGGACTACCATAAGACTAAAAATAACCTTCACCATTATTGTCAGCCACACTATTGTCTAAGTCTAGTGCAACTAGAGCAGATTTTTGTAGGGTTTGAGAAAGACCAGCTAATATTTCTGTACCATCAGAACCAGGTATATAGTCTTCAATAAAGGCAGTTGCTATTTCAAGTAAGTTACCTTTATAATCAAAATATGCTGGCGGCTCGCCTTCTTCATTATTATTATCAGAAGCCGCGAAACATTTTACTTCGGCTAGATCTTGCACAAACTCTAAAGTGCCATTAACATCGGTAGTACTGACATTATTGCTGGCTTTATATAGCATGAATCTGCAATGTTTTGAGTCTTCGTTATTTTCTAAAATATCATTATAAATTAAAGTAGGATGTTGCGGATGATATTGATCTGTAAAAGCCTTTGTTAAGCTAACTTTTGATTGAATATTAAGTACGGTTTTTCTTGATAATTTTTCAGCCCATTCTCTACTTATTAAGCTATCTTCAGGAAAATCTCCAAATCTCTTATCAAAGATTGTTAATTCTGTACCATCAATTGCATATAAATTAGAAATTATCATTAATTACCGCCTCCTTGAGAATTTATAAAAGCAACATTACCTACATTACCTTTTATCCAATTATATTCTGGTGCGCCATTTGTTACGGTTAATTGTAAGATATATGAACCATCTGTAGTCGGCGGATCGGGAATTGGAACTGAGGACAACTTTGTTCCACCAGTAGAGTTTGCCTCACAACCTACGTATACATCTCCCATAAAGTATGCGTTACCATTATAATCAAGTGAATAAGCGTTTGAACGCTTGTTGTTTGCAAAACCATTACCTACCACAACTAAAGAAGAATTGGCAGCATTATAGAAACGAAAGTAAACCGAATTCCATCCGTCTACCGGTTCTTCTGGTAGATTAATAAAAGTTAACTCCTTTGTGGTATCATTATACAGACTTCTTGAAGAAATTATTGTATCATTGCCATTAACTGGATGAAATACAATTTCTCCTGTCCATAATTCTTCTCTATGCGCATCATCATCAAAGAAGTTTGATAAATCATAAGTATTGGTAGAGGAATCAAAATTTGAAAGAACTTTTGTAATATAAGGGTTGGTATCATCATATAATCCAGTTTTGATAGTGTTATATTGTCCGGCAGCATGCTGAATACTATTTGCTATTGTACCACGACCTTCCGCATGTGAATATTTTCCACTTGCTGCGGTTTCCAAACCTTCTGCATGAGAATATGCCCCTTGCGCATTTGTGCGGGCTCCCTCTGCATGGGAAAAATCTCCATATGCATAAGTTGTACTACCTTCCGCATGACCATTTTCTCCGTCAGCATGAGTAAAAGCACCTTCTACATGAGAATAATTGCCATTAGCATAAGTCTGAGAACCTTCTGCATGAGAACTTTCTCCATTGGCCTCAGTAAAGTAGCCTTCTGCATGAGAATAGCTACCATATGCTTGAGTATTGCCGCCTTCTGCATGAGAACATTCCCCTTCTGTCTAAGTCCATCCGCCTTCAGAATGCGAATAATAACCATTTGCTATTGTTCCATTGCCTTCAGCATGAGAAATATGACCATTAGCTTCAGTCCGCGCTCCTTCTGCATGAGAAGCATTACCTTGCGCTGTAGTGCTACCGCCTTCTGCATGAGATTCTGGCCCGATAGCATAACTACTACCACCTTCTGCATGGGAATAATCTCCAATTGCCATTGTATTATTTCCTTCAGCATGGGCGCCCCTTATTGGATCCGCAGATTCAATATATGGACGTCCTTGAATAGCACCACCAGTATATCTATAAAAACCAGAAGGATATTCATGGTTATTATCATATTCATCAATCCAACTATTTTCAACATAATATAATTGACCTACTTCAGCTTCATCTGCATCCAAGTTCATTAAATCTTCATATGACGATATAATTTCATAGTCTTCGCCAAGTTTATTATTACATCCTTCAATAGATGAATATTCAACAAAACTAGTTATAGTATTGGATTCGCCAAAAACGGCACAATTCTTTCCATCATTTACATTATTGGCTCCAACAACAATTGAACCACTACCAGTTGGATTAACCTTGTCCATTTTATTATTTAAATTAGCAATTGTAGCATAGGTATTACTAACTAATGTCTTATAAGCATTTAAAGTATCAGTAGATTCTGTTTTATAGGAATTTAATTCATCTAATGCAGTATTAATATTTGCCCATTGGTCTTCATTAAATACTGTAGTTGAACCCATGTCGTCTCCAATATTTTCAACAAAATTCCAAGTAAAATTATTATTACCATCTGAACTATATACATATTTTTTTAATATAGGTTTGGTATTATTATTCCAAGGATCAATAATAAAAGCATAATCATTTACTTGAATATTATTAGTTGGCAATAAATTAGACAATTCATATTGCAATCTATAAATAACACCTTCAGAATAACCTTCTGTCAAAGTCTATTCCTTAATAGGATTAAATGATATATCTTCAATTATATCTTCATTAAGAGCTTCTTCTACCTCTTCTGAAGTTAAATATATTTGTTCCCATGCATTATCTTGTACCTTAAAATAGTAAGGATAATCATCTATTTTTGTTGTAAAAGTACCTATATAACGATCATGGCCAAAAGCATTGCCACTTACATCAAGCGCGCCATCAATATAATCTTTTACGCCATTTGGCATACCAGCACCGATTAATAAGCCAGTTGCATTTATATTACCAGTAACATTTAGATTGCCGGTTATTGTTTCGGGATTTGTCTATGAAAGTTTTGTATTATCTGCGGCAATTCGCGCAGCAATTTCATCATCTAAATCTGAAGCTAAATCGGTTACTGAAGCTTTAGTAGCCAATTCATTTGAATTAGAATAAACCTTGCCTGAGAAATAAGCATCACCAGTAAAATTTAATGTGCCACTTCCTTCAGGATTTGTTTTATTCATTTTTAAATCTAAGTCATCATTTAAAGCACTAGTTGCAGTTTCTAAAGCAATAATTCGATCAACTTCTGCCTAAATATATTTAGGATTTAACTATTCTACTTTTTCTTCACCAAACATGGGCCAAAGAATTACCAATGATTGATTAGATGTAAATGTCCCAGATTGCTCTGCTCTACTATCATAAATACTGTATACGCCCTTTTCAAGTGTAATTGTTTTTTCTTTAATAGTAACAGTTGCAGGTTCTGTGCTATCAATTACTACAAATTCAACATAAGTATTATTATCTATACCATATGTATATATAGAACCGACATTATTATTTAAGAGATCTGTCTGTAATAGAGAAGCAGTCTCATTCTCAAATAATGAACTAAAAGAGCCTTGTTCTCCACCATTGATGCTTTCTTTATGAATGGTTAAATTATTATAAATATCCTCATCAAATTCATTCTAATTCTAAGGATCTCGCGCAATATCTGATAATTTATATAATTTATAATAGCTATCATCTAAATCAATTAACTTTGGCTCGTACTCATTTGTACCTTTAAAATTGCCTTCCCATAAAGGATGCACTAATTCAAAACGATTTGTAGTATAATGAGTACGATTTTTAATATAATCAATCAAATTGCTATTATTTTGAAACCAATCTTTTTCGGTATATCCAGCCAAAGATTCTGGATCAACACTCGCGCGCAGATCATAGCGTTTATTTGCAGTATTTTTAACTCGTTTAATATAACCAACGCTTTCTATTAGATCGCTCATACTCTAACCTCCTTTTTGATTATTTTCCAATTATAAGTAGAAATCCCAACTTAGTATCTCTACTAAGTTGGGAATACTATTATTTTAATGTAAATTGCACTTTAAAGTAAACTGAAATACATTCGTCTAATATGTCGGTTCCTCTTACATAGAAATCGTTGTAATTGTTACCCCATTTTGGTCCGCCTCCATTTTCACTAGTTGCTATACCACTATTATTTGGACCTGTTGCATGCTATGTATCTGAACAGAATTTAGAATCTAAAATTTTAAATGATGCAAGTAATCCATTATATTGTAAATCACTTGAGTTTTTTGATTTGAGATGATACTATATTCTATTATCATTCCAAGCATAATGACTATTTTTATACATATTAAAATAACAATAACCTATGTATACATCTTTATCTTTATTAGCAACTATATAAGTTTTTATAGTATCATGTCTATCTCCATTATTATTACCATTTTTCCGAGTCCCTGTTTCAAATTCTAATGGATATATTACAGTAGCTTTATTATTAACATAATCTTCTGAAGCATAATTATAACTATTTAAGTCATTATTTGTTACATAATTACTATGAGTATGCTCTTTTAATGCAAGTTCACCAGAACCACTAGTAGGTAACCAAAATACTGCATTAGCACCACTTTTAAGCTAAGATACATTATTACTAGTACTATCAGATTTAATCTTAATACCATTTGAATTTGTAAAAGTTTTACATCCAGAAATTGTCTAATCAATTTTTGTTAGGTATTCGGTATAGGTCTTTGATTTATTATCAGTATCATTAGGATCAATATAAGTATTCCAATTTTTAAGAATTTGATTTTTCAATGTGGTAATATCAGACTATAATGCTAATGTATGTGTTCCATTCTACTTTATTGGAAACTAAAAGAAAGCATAACAACCTTCTTGAGCTTTTAAATATGAAGCTTTCCTATCAGTTGATATAAATTCAATACCTTTTGCATGTGAAAAAGATTTTAAACCCGTAATTTCTTGATCGGTATCTGTAGTAACATAATTCTTTGGTATCATTTTTGTTATGTATTCAGTATAAGTTTTTGGTTTATCATCAGTACCATCAGGATCAATATAAGTATTCCAATTTTTAAGAATTGATGATTTTAAATTTGTGTTTAAATTTGTAATGTCAGATTGTAATGCTAATACATTATTTATACCGCCAACCTCGGGGAAAAGAAATACAGCATTAGTGTTTGCTTGAGGTCTTAAATAGGAAACCAAAGTAGAATTTTGTGGCATAAATTGAATACCATCGGGGTGTCTAAAACATTTTTTACCAGTAATTGCTTGATAAGTTTCTTCACCATTCTCTTTATAAGTTTTTCCTGTAGTAACATAATTAGTTGATAAAGACATGAGACTGGCTATATCTGACTTCTTTATTCCGCTACGCTTTATAGAATTATCTTTATATATAGCTAAATACTCTGTATTATCATTAGTGCCTTGTTCTATATTCGCTTGTAAGTAATGACTACACTATGCAAATGCATAAGTGTTTGGATTACTTCCTGTTTGTTCTATATAGATAGGATAAAATTCAGTACCTACAGCTTGAGTAAACCGTATGCATTTATCTAATTTTTCACGAATATCTCGATCTGCCCTATCTCTTACTGTCTCTTCATCACTAATTCTCTTCTCAATAGTATGCATCCAATATTTAGAAATACCACTATTAATTGTATCCCACTGCGCTTGAGTAAAGCTACTATTATTTAACTAATATTCAAAGCGCCAAGTCTCTTCAATTACTTCTTCAGTAGTTGGATGAGTGATTTGTACGAATTTATAACGATGACATATAATTTTCTTTCTTTCTTCATCAGTAGTCTTTGCGTTCGTATCGGGCCTTATATTATTATCTTCAAAATCATAAATATCAGAGAACAATACATAGTCAAGTTCAGTATCCGGTTCCCAAATTTGCACATAGCAATAGTCATTTTTATCTGGAACCGCGCTGACTTCTACGTATTCCCAAGGCGAACCTTCTGCGGCAATATTTTGAATCCATTGATAATATTTATCTTCATCGTTATTTTTTACATGGTAAATTCTATTTTCAGAAGCGGCAATTAATTCGGGAATTGGTAATTTAGTCCAGTCTGCTATATCTACCACATCATTATCAAGAGGATTATTTGAACCTTCTTCTCGTGCTGGCCAGTGATCGTTAACCCAATCATATTGATAATATTTGTCATCATCTATAGTATGATAACAACGATTTTTATTGGTGGTCTTTGGTAAACCATTATATGAACCAGCAGTAACAGTGTTACTATCAGCATATTTAAGCACATGAGTATTTAACCATGTGGACATTTGATCCCAATCGTTTGGATTAATTTCTTGACCGCCATTATCTTCAAAAGTATACCACACATAAATAGTATCATTTTCTTGTATACCTTTTTCTTCTATAATAGTCTCATTAATAGGAATGTTTTCGCTATATGTTACTTTATATATTTTTTTAACATCTTGATCCAAATAATATAACGGAAAACTTTCAGTTGTATTTGGATCGGTTAAATCTACTTCCTCTAATTCTAATTCAGGATCTGTTTTCGCGACATTAACTGTCTTTGGATTATAATCTTCAGGAGTAACTACACCACGATAAGTCGCTGTAGCAGTAGCAATTGAAGAATTTACGAAAAATTTATCAGCAAATTCATTCGGAACTACTTCATTATTAATTACAGCTGAAGTATATAAATTTTCAGGTATGCGCTCATTATGAATTTCACCATGAACATATAAACCATTAAAGGTAGAAAGAGAGCCATTCCAGTTACCCCAGAATGTACCGCCTGTTCTGTTTACGTCATTTCCTTGGCTTCCAATAGTAAGAGTATCGCCAAATAATGATTCTCCTTTAACTGCAAGACTAATATTGTCAGTTGGCCAAGTCATACCTAAATTTGCAGTTGGTTGACCATCACGCTCAATTGTAACTTTTTCTCTAAACCTTGAATGTTTAAGTACGTCAAGTGCGGGATTTGCATCACTATGATCGTCAACTGAATCACCAATTGTTACACGATCACTTAAATCAGAAGTACCGTCAATTTCTAAGTGACCGGCCGCATATGTATCGCCGTCTTCGGTTATTGCAAAGAGATTTCCCTTTGAGTAGTTTTTACCATCTTCCCTTGTTCCATCTCTATTTGCTTTAATACTGCCACTACCAATACCAATATTTTTATTTCTTGTAGCGCTTAACTAACTATCACCATCACCAATTGCAAATATAATTGGTTTATCCTCTTCTTTTATTTCTGTATCTCCACCGTAATATTTATCAACAGTATGAGTAGTTTTTGCAAGTACACCTTCTAAATGCTAGTATCTTCTGTTGGCAATATTACCTGCACCTTCTACATGCACACTTTCTACGCTTGAGTTTGCTGTCTAAGCAACAATATTATTTTTGCCCTCGACATGAGAGAAATTAGCGTCTTCTTTAATTGTATTTTCTGAACCTTCTGCGTGAGCAGCAGTGGTAGAACTTCCTTCAATTTTATTTAACTCGCCTTCAGCATGATTATAATGTCCAGCTACCGTCTAAGCATAGCCTTCTGCATGTGAAGCTATACCGCTTACTTCAGATGGTTTTCCGCCAACTTCGCCAAAAAAGTCATTTTCACCATCAAAATATTCAACAAGTTCGGAATAATCACCAAGACCTTCAATATGTGATAAAAGACCAGTAGAAGTAACTTTTGTACCAAGTCCTTCTGCGTGGGAGTTAAGAGCGGCCGCAGTAGTGGATTCGCCTTTGGCGTTAGCATTATTGCCAGAAGCAGTCGTGTTTTTTCCTTCTGCATGGGCATTTGTTCCTTCAGCAATAGTAGATTCGCCTTCTGCATGAGAATTTGTACCAGAAGCTGTCGTATCTTTACCTTCTGCATGAGCATTTGTTCCACCAGTATATGTTGTTACTCCGCCTGAAGTAGTAATTATTCCTGTTTTTGTGCCGTTACCTTCAGTATGAGAAGAAGCACCTATTGCGATACTATTTGTACCTTCTGCATGAGCGGCTTGTTTTCTAGCTGTAGTTCCATGACCTTCTGCATGGGAACCTTTTCCTAAAGCAGTGGTGCTCTAACCTTCTGCATGCGCAGAAGCACCAGAAGCCTCATTATGAGCATCAATAACATTATTACTAGCGTTGAGATCACAGCCACCTTCTGCATGGGAAGCCTGACCAGAAGCTACATTTTTATAACCCTCTACATGTGAAATATAACCAGAAGCAATCGCTTGTCTACCTTCTGCATGTGCATAGAAATTATTAGCTTCAGTATAATAGCCTTCTGCATGAGAGCTAGTTCCTAGTGCTATAGTTCCTTCGCCTTCTGTATGCGACTAGTTACCTTTTGCTTTAGTTGAACTACCAGTCGCAACAGCGTTATTACCAGTAGCTTCTACATCAGTACCAACTTCAAGAGAATGTCTACCAATTGTATCATCATCTTGAATACCATTTGCGCGAGTACCAACTGTGAGTGAACCATAATCTTGTTTTGAATTATAAATTTCTTCATTATTGTCATTGTATCTATCTGTAATTGGCCTAAATTTAACACCATCCCAATAGAAATATGTTCCACCATCATATTCCCCATTTGCTTTAGCAGGATTAGGATCTACAAGTCTATACAAATCAGTAGAAGGCGTATAACTTTTATCCTCACCAAGCTAATAAACCTTGCCTGTTTTAGGAATTACTCTTATATTCTCTCTATAAGTACAGCTCGACTATCCCGTTGTAATTTGTAAACCAGATATAAATTGAATATTCCCGTCTGGATTTGCCCTAGCCCTACAATTGGTATATTCACCTTCAAAGGTCTATAGTGTTTCTTCTCCATGTCTATAGTATACATCTTGTTCGTTTATATTTCGGTAGATATCTCCAATCTAAAGTTTGTCATTAATTTTAATTTGTTTAAATTTATTATCTTCATAATAAAACTCGGTATAGTTTGAAGTAATATCATCAGGATCTGTATAAATCCTATATTTCCATCCTTTTATACCTTCAAGCTCTTTATCAGCTTCATAATATAAATGTCCATACCATTTATCAACAATTGGTTCTATTCTATTATCAGCTTTCATACAAAAATGACGATACTAAGAATCATTAGAGGCCGGAGTATTATCATTACAGAACCAACAATCTTTTAATATTTGAGAATCATCAATTGTAGTAAAATTAGTGAGATTGTCATTTTCATCTCTTTCTGTGCTAGAAGCATTAACTCTATAAATTTGATCATCGACTTTAAAGAATTTATTTGCTATTTCTTCATCTTGCACATAAGTATGACCTTGTATTTTCGCGCCGTCATGATGTATAGAAAGTGCAAAACCGTGGGTTTGATGAGTAAGGTTACTACTAAGAGCAGGATCAAAATAATTCTTGTTATCTATAACAGTCTTTTTGATCTCTCTATCGGTGTAGTCTCCAACACCATCTTCAATAATCATACCTCTATCAGCATTAACTGTAGTATGAGATACAATTTCTTTATACGCTTCAATTGTACCAAAACCAGTACCATAATAAGGATGATCAGGATCTTCGGTTTCATCCCAGTCTTCACCGTTATATCTATCTTCACCACGATTAATATAAACTTTAGGATACTATCCGTGATTTGGAATTAAATGGCCGAAATCTCGCGGATTCTATTCACCGTAAGTATCTAATAATCTTCCAAAAGAAGTTCCGTCTTGTAATTCCGTTTCACCAAAAACACTCAACTTCTTTCTTTCTTCTGGATGGTCAGGATCGCCTACGTTTACACCACCCTTAACTGTAAGTGGCTACGAATCATCGTCTAGTCTACGATCGTGTATATCAAGAATTAACGGTTCTTCACCTTTTGCTTCTCTATTTTCGCCAGAAAAAGCATATACCCAATCATTATGAATAGTACCACTTGAATACAAGATGCCACGAATTACAGAGTTATATTGTTCTTTAGTAATTAATCCATAAGTAAGCCATTTTCTAACTTTAGCTTCAAAATTCTACTCATCAGGTAAAGAATTGTCCTCACCAAAATTATAATTTACATCTGTTTGTGACAATCTTAAACCATCATTAATTTTTAATACCATGTGGTTATTGTCTAATGAATCTACATATTTTGGCACACAAAGCTTTGATTTAGGCGTAATAACATTATTCTCATTATCTTCAGTACTAATATATCCACCAGCTAAATAATGTGATTTAACCCTACCATTCTATCGCGTATAATCACATAAAGCTTTCCATGCAGCATCGGCCTATTCTTGAGTTATATAAAGCACAAGATTATTAGGAAGTACTATTATTCCCTAATTATCATATGTTAAATTTAAATCTAGCCTTTGCTGATAAATTTCATTACCCATACGCATCTTACCTCCTTATAAAAGATTGCCCCAGAGTGACTCGCGCGGCAGGCTCTTGCCTCCGAGCTCACAGTTGTCTGCTGCCACAATGGGGCTTATATTATTCCTCTTCAGGTGACGACTCTATATCCACAATTTCCCAAACCAAATCTTTATCTCTAAGATAAGCCGCTTGATTTTCTCCAACTTGTGGTGCTTTAGCTAAAGCCGCACTAATTTTTCTATATTCACTTTTAGTGATCGGAATACCGCAATCGCAGTTAAAGCCGATACCAAGAATATATCCATTATAAACAATTTTATATCTCTGCATTTAACTTACCTCCTCAAGTCTACATAATATAGTAAATATTTGCTGAACCAGTTTCTGGTAATTCTTCTACTGTTCTAATTATTCCGCCTACTGGAACTTCATGTTTAGGCATTGTTTTCCAAACGAATGCTTCTAAATCTTCATCATAAGTATAATAATATACCATTTGATATAAGATAACTCTAATTAGATATTTACCAGCGGCAAGTTTTGCATTTGAAGTTGGCGCCGAAGTATTATAAAAATTATTTGTAGCACTATCACGATAGAAAAATGCACCATTTTTTCTTATACCATCAATTAAACCCGTACAAGCAAAACTTTCTGTAGTGTTAAACAAACATCTTGAAACATAAACAACAGTTTTTTCACGCTCTTTTTCTTCTGCTGTCATTCTTAATCTTCGTGCATCTTCAAGAGCCTAAATTGTATCAAAAATACCTGAACCACTAACTACAGAAGAAACTTCAATTAAGTCAAAACCACCATTTCTATATTCATTAACTTCTGCTTCAAGTTCTTCAATATAATCAAGCAGATCATCAATTGTAATAATTAATTTCTAATCATCGGTTAAATCTTCCCAATCAAGCTCTTCTTCATCCATTAATGTGTAAATTTCTTCTGCCTTATCATCAAAATACTGATCGGCTGATTCACGGCTTTCTGTAAAAGTATAAACTGTATATTCATTATATTCTACATCTGCTGGATCGCCTTCAGTAGGCTAGAAATCTATTTCATCTTCTTCAGTATAAATTGAAGGATCGATTTCTTCTTCTTTAATCAATTTCCATTCACCATCTACTACTACATAGTAGTATGTTTCTGGATCTTCTTCATCTGTATAAACAGCAACTTCATGAATAATTTTTTTAATTCGCTTTATTAAATCTTCAAATTCGTTTTTTAAATTGATTATATCAGCTACATCTTCAACAACATCATCTAAAGACTACGAAGGTCGATCTAATTTATATACAACATCATCAGAATATCCTTCTGTTGGAACATTCTCTTCAATTGGATTAACTGAAATATCTACAATAGTAGCTTCTTCAAGCTCTTCTGGTGTGGGATATATTTGCACCCACTCATCATCTTCTACTACGAAATAATAAGGATAACCTGGATTAACAAGATCTTCAAGAATATCTTTATTTTCTTCAATATTCTCAATTAAGTCTGAAGGGGAATCACCTGTAGGTTGAGTAGGATCGCCATCGACAATATCATCTATTCTATCAATTAAATCCTTAATTTCATCAATTACGTCATTAATTGGTTGATCTTCTTCTTCGTCATTCGGATCAACTATATCATTAATTTCATCCTAGACATCTTCAATTTTATTTTCTATTTCTGTGACCGGACCATTATCCAATATATAAATTGTTCCTTCTTCATATCCTTCTGTTGGAACTTCGTCTTCTACTGGATCTACGTCAATTAGCTCTGTAGTAGCTTCTTCTAATTCTTCAGGCGTTGGATAAATTTCTATCCACTCATCATCTTCTATTGTAAAATATCTATGCTCTGCCGAATCATTATCGCCAATTATATCACTTAATCTTTCTAAAATAGTTTTTAATTGAGTTAAATTGGCTACATAGTCCTTAGTCCATTCATAAGCATACTTATTAGTATAATTATCAGAACCAAACTGCGGCTAACCCATCAAAACCTTAATAGCATTAGCAATTGCAGTATATTCTTCCACTTTAGCTTTGTAATAATCGCCGCTTTTAATTGCCATTAGAATCTACCCCCTTCTTTATGAACCTCTGAAGCTAAGGGTATTTTTTCGGTTACTTTTATAATTGTGGTTCCGCCACCACCACCACTAGATAATATACACCAATCAGACTCGCCCTTTTCCCAAGTAGCCTATTCCTCAATTACTAAACAAGTACTACCAATAGGAATAGCGGTATTTTCTTTTAATTCTTCAAAATCTTCATTAGTATCACATATATAATGCTAAGCGGGAATATTATATGAATTTCCTACCTTGCTAAGATACACCATATTATCGCCTCCATTTGGCATTATTCTTACTATACTAAGTAAACTTTTCAATCTGCGGGTACAATATTTTGATTTAAAACTATCTCCAATCGCTTATCCAATTCAACGGCCAATTTTTCTAATAAATTTTTATTAGTAAATATAAGGTGCGGCACAGCAGTTTTCTTTCCTATTATTTTAGCTCCATAATAGTCTCTACAATAACGAAGATAGTCTACATAGTCAATTTGGAGCAGTCGCGCGCCAAGTATGCCCATATGGCCCGATAATTGTCCCCAACCATATTCGTTTATTTTAAAAAAGAGAAGATAAGTTCCTTCATAATAGGGATTTTCATCTATATATAAATATTTCATATTAAAATTTCCTTTCTTAAATTAATTAATTTTTCTTTTTCTTCGTCAGTTAAATAGAATAATTCTTTTTTTGTTAATATGTTGAACTGCGCGACCTCGAAAGACGATGGTGATATGGTCGTCTTGGGAATATCAACGACAATATCTTCAAAGTCTGGATCTACATATTTTTTAACAGTACCTGGCGATATACCAAGCTCGCGCGCAACAGCAGCGTAAGTCTTTTTGGCTTTATAAAGTCGATTAATTTCTATTATTTTATCAGCAGTAATTTTAGTAGCCATTTTACAATTCCTTTCAATTCATTTCTATAAATATTATATAATAAATTAAAAATTTTTTCAAGTTTTATTAGTATATTTTATTTTTATTTTTTCCTTACTTATTGCGCACGCACACATGTGCGCGATTATAACAAAAATTTAATAAAATTTCAAATTTTCTAATGGTCGTAGCAAAATTAAAACTTGAAATTTTTTAAAAATTATAGTATAATATTTATAGAAATAATAAGATTGGAGGTGTATTATGAAAGCAATTATTCCAGAAGTAGAGCAATTTAAACTTTATGACAAAGCAATTGCTAAAGACATAGAAGCAATCGCAGAACTTGCAAAATTTAATAAAGAGCATAGTGCTATGCATATTGGTATGGTTTATAATAACAGTGTTAAAACTCAATATCTTTTTCAGTTAATGAAGATTTATAATAGTTGCGTTAAGGGCTGTGTTGTCATTTATGTTGAAGCCAATAGAAAGAACTTTAAGCGATTAAAAAAAGAAAATCCTTCAATTAATTTAAAAAGGATTAATCTGTTTAATAAACCTAAAACATTATATGTAGTAGATCCCAAGTATTTAGAAACTTTAAATAAGGATAATTTTTCAAAAGAAAGATTTTATACAGATGAATTGATTTTTGATATTTGGTATGCTTACTACGAACCTAAAATTGAAGAGGAAGTATTAGATGAAATATCAGATTTACTGTGATGGTAGTTGCAAGATGAATGGTCGGGATGACGCTCGCGCACACTACGCATATGTCATATTAGATGAGAATGACGTACTTCTGCGCGAGCGCCATGGAGATTGCGATAAAAATACAAACAATGTTGCAGAAATGACGGCTATGCTTAAAGGCCTTGAAGATTGGAAAGAAAATTTTGGAAACTCTGTAATTGTTTATACTGACAGTGCATATATTAGTAATGCTTATAATCAACGTTGGATTGATAAGTGGGAAGTTAACGGGTGGATGACTGCTAATAGAACTCCCGTTAAAAATAAAGAATTGTGGATTGAACTCCAGAAATTTTTTAAAAATAGTAATGTGCAAATTGTGAAGGTTAAAGGTCATCAAGGCGTGATCTGGAACGAATATGTTGATAAAATTGCTCAAGGAGGTGGTTTTTAATGGATGGTGTTAATGTAGTAATAGTTAATGGCTATCCTCGCTAACGTGCGGGAAAAGATACTTTTGTAACTTTTTGTCTTTGGGAGTTAAAAGAATATGGTTATGCAATTTCAACGGTAGATTCTATAAAAGAAATTGCATATAAAGCCGGTTGGGATGGTGAAAAGACACTAGAAGCAAGAAAAGCCTTAAGTGATCTTAAAGATATATTTAGTAAGTGGCTTGATTTGTCTTATAATGATGTTAAAAGAAAAATTAGAGTAATTGAAACAAATGCTAATTCATATGGATTAGATCCAAATCAATTCTTTTTGTTCGTACACTCGCGCGAGCCTGAAGAAATTAAACGATTTGTAGAAGACTTTAATGCTATCACCGTTTTTATCGACCGCGCGCAGAACGACGTAGAATACTCAAATCATGCAGATGAAAAAGTAAAAAATTATGAATATGATTTTATCATATCAAATGATAGTAGTTTAAGTCAATTACAAACAAATGCTAGGCTATTTTTAGCACAAATTAAAAATGAAAGAGGTATAAAATAAATTTTAAATTTGGATGGATTTTCTATATTATCCATATAAATTTATTACTTATATATGGGTGATGAAAATGAGTAAAAAAATAGATATGACAAATTGGATAATGAAAGAACATGGGGTTCCAGATAGTAAGTGGACAGTTATAGATTATGCTGGAAATAGTAAATGGAATTGTGTTTGCGAATGTGGAACCCATAAAGCAGTTGCAGGTGTAACTTTACGAAACGGTACTAGTAAAAGTTGTGGTTGTGATAGAGTAGCACCAAATTTAAAAAATGAAATTGGAAATAGATACGGCAGATTAGTTGTTTTACGCGAAGATGGGTTATCAAATGACAAACATAAGAAATGGATTTGTCGTTGTGACTGTGGAAATGAAGTTAGTGTAATAGGTAAAAATTTAAGAGCGGGTTTAACAACTTCTTGTGGTTGTTATAGAGCAGAAAAAAGAACAGAACATAATTTTAAAGACTTATTTAATTAGACTTTTGGAAAATTAACTGCTTTAGAATGTATAGGTAAAAATCAAGATAATCAATTTGTATGGAAATGTTAGTGCGAATGCGGATCAATAGTAAATGTTGTTGCTCACTATTTACTGAATGGAAATACAACTTCGTGTGGATGTAATAAATCCAAAGGCGAACTTAAAATTAAAAATATATTATTAGAAAATAATATTGAATTTAAATAGCAATTTACTTTTGATAATTTAAAATATAAAAGCCCACTAAAATTTGATTTTGCTATTTTTAAAAATAATTAGCTTTTATGTTTAATAGAATACCAAGGCATTTAGCATTATGATGAAAATAATTTATGGTTTTCTGAAGAAAATCAAGTTAGAGATACTTTAAAAAAAGATTATTGTGAACAAAATAATATTTTATTAATTGAAATTCCTTATTGGGATTATGAAGATATAAATTTTAAATATTTAAAGGAGAAATGTAATTTATGACTTGTAATATAAATGGAATAGATTGGATTAATTGCGAACCAATGCGATACTGGTCTTATCCAAAATCTTATAAAGGAGACTACAAGACGGAAATAAAAAATTATATATTTAGTGGAAATTATTGCGGCGCGCTCAAGCGTGACGGATATTATCAGAGATGCTGCGTTGATGAAAATGGACAAGCATATATGATTTCAAGAAACAAGTCTGTATCGGGTGAAGCAATTAATAAAATAGAATGGGTTCCTCATCTTAAACCATACTTTGATTCTTTACCCCCTAAGACGGTTCTTCTTTGCGAAGTATATCTTCCCGGTAATGAAGGTTCAAAGAAAATTACTTCTCTTCTTGGTTGCTTAAAAGATAAATGTATCGCTCGTCAAGAAGCTGATCAAAAACTTCACCTTTATGTATTTGATGTAATGGTATCAGATGGCAAGGATTTAACAAAAGAAGGAATGTGGGATAGAGCTGATGAACTTGATTTACTTTCTCGCGCTTATCCTAATCCTTATGTAGAATATGCAACTTATTATGATGGTGCAGAACTTTGGGAAAAACTTAATGAGTATCTTGCTGCTGGTAATGAAGGTATGGTAATCCATCGTAAAGATTGCCCCGTTTATTTTAAAAGAACTCCCGCACGTCAAACAATTAAGGTCAAAAAAGAAATAGCTAATACAATTGATTGTTTCTTTACAGGCCGCGCGACCCAACCTAAAAAAGAATATACTGGAAAAGAAATTGAAACTTGGCCCTATTGGATGAATGTGGTTGCTGAATTAAAGCTACCTATCGATCCTATGGCGAATTATTATAAAGACTATGTTGAAGGTGATCCAATTATACCAGTAACTAAATCTTACTATAATAATTTTGCAGGTAGCCTTGAAATTGCAGTATTAAAAGACGGAAAAATATTCCCGATTGGACTTCTCAGTGGACTTACTGAAGAAATTAAAAAAGACCCAGAAAAATATAAAGGGCGTTGTATCGAGGTTAATGCGATGGAGTTAGATCCAGAAGCACATTCACTTAGACATGCAAAAATGATGCAATTTAGAGACGATCTTACAATTAAAGATTGCACTTATGAAAAAGTATTTGGTGATTGATATGAGTGATTTAGAATTAAAAATTCTAAAAGTTCTATAGAAAGATAAAGTTAAATTTGAAAGAGAAAAAACCTACTCCGATTTACGTCGGGGTAGGTACCGTTTTGACTTTTTCTGCCCAGAAATTAAAGGCGGCGCGCTAATCGAAGTACAAGGGGAACAACATTATAAGCGTAATACTAAGTTTTTTAAAACCTTAAAGGATTTTACTGCCGCTCAAGAGCGCGACCGCAGAAAAATTCAATATTGCCTTGCCCATCGAATCCCGTTATATTGTATTCCTTACTGGGAAGTTGAAAACATTAAATCTTCAAAAGATATATTTTAGGATAAATTTCGTGCAAAGACAAAATGGAAAAATGATGAAGATTGGAGAAATTTCCAAAAGAGTAATTAATTTTTTGTATGGATACGGTCATTCTTTTACTTATTATTAAGCGGAGGTGGCCGAAATGAGTTTTGTTGATTTTATCTAGCAGTACAAGCTATTAGAATATATATTAACTGGAGCTTTTGTTATAGGCATTTGTGTTATAATACTTTTTTCTTCTCCGATAGAAAAATTAAAAGACTGGGGTCGAAAAAGATATAAAAGGAAAAGAAAATCTTAGCTGCTATTAATGCAAGAAGCTAATAAAGAATTAGAAAAATAGCTTGAAAATTTTGTAAAAGAGCAGAAAGAATTTCATGATAGTTATATAGATGAATCAAGAGAATTTCATGCTTATGTTGAATCTAATTTTGATGAAATTCATTATACTCTTGGCCAGCAAAAAGAAACATTAAAGTAGCTTGAACAATCTGATCAAGAGCAATTGCGTCAATTAATGGACGGTATTTATTATAAATATGTGAATGAAAAAAGGATTCCACAGCATAAATTTGATCGTTATTAGGGATTATATAATAATTATAAAAAAGAAGGCGGTAATGGAAAATATGATGCCTAGTGGAAAGAAGTGCAAAATTGGGAAAAATATGTATAAGAGAGGAAATTTGACTTTCCTCTCTTTTTATGTTATAATCTATATGTAAGGGAAAAGAATTATATATAGAGAGGTAATATATATGATATATTTTATAATTTTATTATGTATAAGTAATATTATAAGTATTATATACTTATATAAAGAAAGAAAGAAAATTATAAAAGAAAGAAAGAAAAATCAGGCTACGATAAAATAGATGGCTAACGAAGCCTTCTAGCAATTATGTAATTCAAATAAATCAAAAATAGAACAGGAACTAAAGTAGTGGCGCGAAAATCAAGAAAACATAATTTACTCCGATTTGGAAAAAGAAACTCGTATTGCTAATTTACAAAAAGAAAATTTAAAAAACGAAATTAATGCTCAAAAAAATCAACTATCTTCTTTAAAAGAAAATCAAGAAGAAACTTTACGAGAACATTAGAAAAAAGTCGAAGTACAAGTAGAGTTAGCGATTAACGAAAGACGTGCTCAAGAATTTGATAATATGGTTGCTGATATTGAAGCTTTTCTTACTTCTGCGGCCGCTCAAAAATCAGCGGCATAGAATGAAATTAGTGAAATTTTAGAATAGCTTGAATAGTTTAAGAAAAAAAGAGATGCTATTAATGAAGAAATTTTACGAAGTCGCGCAATTGAAGAAAAGGAAGACTTTTTTAAGGTTCAACTTGATTCTCAAACCTTACATGATCTTGCTATAATTGAAGAAATTCGTCCTCAATTAACCAAAACTGATTTTTTAGATAAATTTATTTACGATATATATATTGCTAAACCAGCTACTGAAATGGTTAAAAGAGTTTTAAATGGTGAAGCACCAAGCGGAATTTACAAAATTACTAGATTAAAAACTGGAGAAATTTACATAGGTAAGTCTACTGATGTAAAAGCACGCTGGATATAGCATATAAAAACTTGTTTTAATTGTGGAACAATTAGCCATTCTTCTCTTCATACTATTATGAAAAAAGATGGAATTTAGAATTTTACATTTGAATTATTAGAAAAAGTAGAAAAATCTAAATTAACTGAACGAGAAAAATATTATATTGATTTTTATGATAGTAAAAATTTTGGTTTGAATGAAAGAAATGGTTAAAAATAAATGGGAAGTCCTGAACCATAAGGTCAGGCGGAGGTCAAAATGAATTTAAGTCAAAAACAAAAAGAAATTATCAACACAAATGCAGACAAAGTTGTAGTTATGGCGGCAGCTGGATCTGGAAAAACCGCTGTATTAACCGAAAGAGTTAAAGAACTTTTAAGAAGAGGAGCGGATCCAAGCAAAATAGTAGTAATTACTTTTACTAATGCAGCCGCAGACGAAATGAAAGAAAGAATTGAAAATCCTAAAGATTGTTTCATTGGTACAATCCATTCATATGCAAATTATATTTTATCTTGTAGCGGCTATGAAACACGTAAATTGCTTGATGATGAAAAATTTGATGAACTTTTTGAAAAAGTAAAGGAGCATCCAGATTGTATTCGTCCTGTAGACTATCTTTTACTTGATGAAGCGCAAGATTCAACAGATCAGCAATTTGAATTTTTACTTGATATGGTGCAACCTAAGTCGTTCTTTATAGTAGCAGATATTAGACAAAGTATTTATTCATTCAATGATGCGGATCCAGAGTATGTTTATAATCTTTCTAAAAGGTCTGATGTAACTTACTATGAACTCTTAGATAACTATAGAAATGCACCACAAATTCTTGACTATGCTAAAGAATTTCTTGATCCACTTGGTTATAAGTATTATGACGATTCAATTGCTAAAAGTACCGAATATGGTCAAATCTATCGGATACCATATTCACCTGAAAAAATCGGTCGTTTTATTCTTGATAGCAGTGATAATTTTGGTGATTGGTTTGTATTAACAAGAACAAATGCTCAACTTTCATTAATTAAAGATACTTTAGAAGATATGGGTATACCTTGCGATTCCTTTAAAAAAGCAGAACTTGGTTATAAAGGATTAAAAGAAAAAATGCAGAATAATACTGTTAAAGTCCTCACAATACATACAAGTAAAGGACTTGAAGCTAAAAATGTTGTGGTCGCGGGCGCGCAATACTATAATGGAGAAGAACGAAGAATTAATTATGTTGCGGCTACCCGTGCTAAAAAGCTTTTAGTTTGGTGTACTCAGCCGCAAAAGAAGAAAAAGCCCAGAATGATGAGTTGGGAATAATATAAGTTTTAGAGAGAAAGTTAAATTTGACTTTCTCTCAAATTTTTGATATAATATTTTTAGAAATAGAAAGGAGAAAATAATATGGAACATTATCTTGAAACAAATGATGTTTTTACTTTTATAAAATCTATTGAACATAATGGTCGCATATATGAAATCTATCTTGATGATTATGGCCAGTCTTATTTTATTGGATATAAAGATGTTATAACTAATAAAATTGAAGAGATATGCTGTGGCACTTATTGCGAATATGAAGACACGCTTGAATACATAATTAAAAAACAAGAAAGGAGACTTAAAAATGTTCAAAGTAAAAAGAATTAAAGACGGTGAAATCGTTCAAGTATTGGATACTTTTCTTGATAATGTGTATGGTGTAACATATTTCTTTTTATGGGATAATGATGGCTGGCGTTGGCGCTCTGCTAAAAATTTTGTTCCACCGAATTATGAAATAAAGGAGTCAAATAATGACTAATTATAAAATTAAAGAATTACACGACGCGCTTGACCGCATAGAAAATGGTAAACTAGCAATTCATTCACTTGATTGGTGTATTAATCGAATTGATTGGCTTTGGCGCTTTCGTCATATTTCTGAAAAAGAAAAAGATCAGTTATGCGACCAAGCAATTAGAATTTTAGAAAGGAGAGATTAAATCATGGATATAAGGCCATATAATAGACAATGTGATATATGTGGAGTTACAGATGAAGATAAAAAAATTATGTCAAGACCTTGTATTGGCATTCCTATTTCTGGATTTTATTGTGAAGATTGTCTTAAAAAAGAATATATGGATCTTTTAGAGTGGTTTTATTTTATTGCTAATTCTGATAATAGAGATTTTATTATAAATAATATTGATTTTATGATAGAAAACTTTCAAGTAATGACAAACAATAAAAGAGCCATTTTATCATTAGATAGAGAGGAGAATTAAATGCAAGAATATGGTATTAATGAAATACAGTCCTTATCTTTTAGAGAAGGCGTAAGAGAAAGAATACAAATGTATCTCGGTTCTGATGATCTTGACGGCACTTATCAGGCATTTAAAGAGATTATAAACAATTCTACTGACGAAGCTCTCGCGGGATTTGGTAAAAGAATTGAAATTGTAGTTAATGAGAAGACAAATGAAATAGCGGTGCGCGATTACGGTCGTGGAGTGCCATTTGGAACGCGTGAAGATGGAGAAAATGTATTAGTATCAATCTATTCTAAATCCCATACTGGCGGAAAATTCAATGACGCCGTTTATAAAAATGCGTCAGGGTTGAATGGTGTAGGGGCCAAATGTGTATGTTTAAGCTCTGAAATTTTTGAGGTTTATTCATACAGAGATAATAAAGTGGCTTATGCATGTTTCAAAGAAGGAATTTTAGAAAAATATAATGAAACTACTATGAAGAAAACTGATAAAAATGGAACACTTGTAAAATTTATTCCAGATAAAAAAGTTTTCAAAAATGGTGAGATTGGCTACTCATATGATAAAATTTGCACTGATATAAAAGATATAAGTTATCTTTATACTGGAATCGAATTTGTGGTTACAAATCAACTTACAAAAAAATCTCAAATATTCTGCGCAAAAAATGGTATAATGGATTTTGTAAAAGATAATATGCCTAAACCATTACATAAACATATAATTTATCATAAGATTTCAGATGGTTCTGATACTCTTGAAATAGCTTTTCAATGGGGTAGTCCAAAAGAGCAATCATTTGTCTTTGTAAATGGTCTTCGTTGCCCTGAAGGTGGTACCCCAATAACTGGCGCTAAAACAGCAATTACGAAGACTTTTAACTCGCTTGCAAAGCAGAAGTTTGACGGAGACTCAATTCGTGATAATCTATTTTATGTAATTAACTGCTCTGTTGCGCAACCGAGCTTTGCAAATCAGACTAAATCAAAAATTAATAATGCTAATTTAAGAACTATGGCGTCTAATTGCTTTAGTGCGGCTTTAAAAGAAATGGCTATTAAATATAAAAATGAATTTGAAACTATTACTGAACTTTTAAAGAAAATAGAAAAAGCAGAAGCCGCCGCAGAAAGAGCTAGAAAACAAGTATTAGACGCCGCGAAAGAAGTAGAAAAAAATCAGAAAAAGAAAGTATTCGCTTCAAACAAATTAAAGGATGCCGAATTTCTTGGACAAAACTCTACACTTTTAATTGTAGAAGGCGATAGTGCTATGGGCGGTATGAGCCAAGCAAGAGATTATAAAAAATATGGTATTCTTGCTATTCGTGGTAAAATTATTAATTGTCTTTCTAATCCCGAAGAAAAAATCTTCCAAAATGAAGAAATTAAATTATTACTTTCTGCTATGAATATAACACCAGGCAGGTATAATGCAAATAAGCTTCGTTATGGCAAACTTGCAATTTGTACTGATGCTGACTCAGATGGCTATCATATAGGTCTTCTTATAATGGCAGCGCTCACATATCTTGCACCAGACTTCATAAAAGAAGGACGACTTTGTTGGCTGCGGTCACCGCTTTATATAGTAACAAATGGAAATAAAAAATCTTATTATTTTACTGATGAAGAGTTTGAAAAAAATAAAAGCAAAATTAAAGGCAAAATATCAAGAGCTAAAGGATTAGGTGAACTTGATCCAGATGTTGCACAAACAAGTATGTTTAGTGAAGAATTTCAAAGAATGGATGTAATGGAATATAGTGATGAAGCTATTAGTCTATTATATGATTTAATGGGTGCTGATGTTGAACCGAGAACAAAATTTATAATGGAAAATGTTGATTTTAGTTTAGTGAGGGAATAATTATGGGAAGATTTAGCAAAGAAAAAGTTACATCAATTAGTTTGTCAATATATTCTATGGATGAATTAGAAGATTTAATTATTAAAATGGCAAAATTAATTGAAGAAGGATATTCAATAAATACTATATCTGATTTAAGATATGAATGTTCTACTAGCTTTGTATGGAATGATCCAATATTTACAATTGAGTTAACTAAATATGCAATTCGATAAAAAAAGAAGGAAAGTTAAATTTGACTTTCCTTCAAATTTTTGTTATAATATTTATAGAATAAAGAAAGAAAGGAAAATTAAAATGAATAAACCTATAAAAAAATTAATGGAAGTAGAATCAGATAATTTTGTAAATGGTTATCTTATTCGTCGACGTGATAATTTTGGTGGTTATAGTGATATGCACCTTGCTTGTAACAAAGACGAATTACGAGAAGCATTTGATAAATGTTATTGGCTTGGTGATAGAGAAAATGCTTCAAAGGGTGGAAAAATTTCCAATCCAATTTTTGAAAACTATTTTAATGAATTTATAAATAATTATTTTGTATCTATGCCTAATGATGCTTTCGTTTTAGTAGAAGTAGAAATACCTTTATGGAAAGGTAAAGCACAAGGATATTATTATGAAAACGATAAATTACATGATATGTATTCATTATATAGACTAAAGCCTACAGGTGAATGCATAATCTGAGGAGAGATTAAATGAAGGTTGATAATTATTATTGTGATATATGCGGAGAAAAGATAGATGCCTATCTTATTGAACATAATAAATTAAAGCCTTTAGAAGTGCCGATTTATTCCGCTAAAAATCTAAAATATAATCTTTCACCAACTTATGAAAAAAGATGTATTTGTACAAAATGTATAAATAAAATAGCAGAAAGAATTTTTACTTTACAGATAGAAAAACATACCAATAAGGAGGAAATAGATGAGTAAGCTAAAACCTATTATAGAACAATCTATGATACAATACTCAGGTGCGGTTTTACAAAGCCGTGCCCTTGTTGACGTACGTGATTGTTTAAAACCTTCTGCTCGTCAAATCTTCTATTCAATGCTTTTACATAAACTTACAAATAAAAATCCACCTAAAAAAACTGCAAATGCTGTTGGTATGGCGATGGCAGATTTTTATATTCATGGCGATGCTTCTGCTGAAGGTGTTATAATGCGCGCGGCTCAAAATTTTGCTATGCGTTATCCTTTAATTGATGTTGTTGGTAATGCTGGAACATTACTTGAAAGCGGAAACTGGGCTGCTCAGCGTTATACAGAATCTCGTTTTTCAAAATTAACAGACTTATTATTTGAAGATATAGATAAAGATACAATTACTGAATGGCGAGACAATTATGATAATACAAAATAGTACCCCGCAGTTTTACCAAGTAAAGGATTCTACAATATTGTAAATGGAACAAGCGGTATTGGTATCGGTATGGCCAGTTCAATTCCACAATTTAACTTAAAAGAAGTTAATGAAGCATTAATTCACTTGCTTTGGAATCCTAACTGCAATTTTTCAGAAATTTATTGCGCTCCAGATTTTGCAACGGGTGCAATTCTTTTAAATGAAAATCAAATTAAAGATAGTTTGAAAAATGGTACGGGTTTTGCTTGCAAGTTGCGCGCGGTCATAGAATATGATACGACAGAAAGATGTCTGATAGCAACTGAAATTCCTTATGGTGTTTATACTAATACAATTTGTAGCGAGTTAGAAAAATGTATGGAATCTGAGGATAATCCTGGAATTGATAGATTTAATGACTTGACGGGTAAAACACCTTTAATTAAGATTTATCTTGCTAAAAATGCGCGACCTGATAAAGTTATTAAATATTTGTATAAAAATACTTCTCTTCAGTCGCATTATGGAATTAATATGACTATGCTTGAAAATGGCCGCTATCCTAAAGTTTTTGGTTGGAAAAAGGCCTTACAAGCACATCTTGATCACGAAATTGAAGTATATAAAAATGGTTATAATTTTGATTTAACCAAAATAAAAGACCGTTTACACATAATTGATGGTTTATTAATTGCGCTTGCTTCTATTGAAGAGGTTGTCCAAACAATCAAATCATCATCTTCAACACCTGCAGCACAGCAAAAATTAATAGAAAAATTCTTACTTGATGAAATTCAAGCAAAAGCAATTCTTGATATGAAACTTTCTCGTTTGGCGCACTTAGAGGTTGAAAAACTTGAAAAAGAAAAGTCCGAAAAAGAAGCTGAAAGAGATAGAATTGAAGCAATTTTAAATAATAAGGAATTACTTTATAAAGAAATTGAAAAAGGACTTCGCGCAATTGCTGATAAATTTGGTGATGCTCGTAGAACTCAAATCCTTAATGTAGAATCTGAAGATAGTGAACCGCTTGAAGTAAAGCAACTCTTAATTAATATTTCTAATAAAGGAACTCTTTATGCTACTGAAACAAGTTCACTTTATACACAAAAACGTGGTGGCGTAGGTACAAAATTTAAATTGCCTGAAGGTGAATATGTATGCACTACTACTACAGGATCTACCGAAGATGTCGTTCTTTTCTTTACAAAGTTAGGAAATTTCTATCACATAAAAGCAAGTGAGATTCCCTTAGACGAAAAAGTCTATGTGGGTACATTACTTTCAATACCCGATAAAGAAGAAATTTGTGAAAGTGTTTTAATTAAGCGGAGTGATTTGAGCAAGAATTTACTTATTGTTACCGCTTTCGGAAAAATTAAGAAGTCAGCGCTTAGCGAATATAACACAAATCGACGGGGTGGCGCGCGAGCGATAAATCTTGGTGATGGCGATGAAATTGTTTCAGTTTTAATTACAGATACAGATAAAATTGGTTTTGTAACTGAAAAAGGCCATTTAATGATTTGTGAAACAAAAGATATAACTGCAATTGGTAGAGCAGCTAAAGGTGTTATCGGCATTAAATTAAATGATGGCGATAAAGTAGCAGCCGCACGCATAGTAATGCCAAGTGCAAAAGAAATTATAACTGCTTCAAAAGAAGGTTATATAAAGCGCACAGCTATATCAGAATTTTCAACGACCAGCCGCGGAACAAAAGGCGTTAAGTGTCAAATATTAACTGATGACGATAAAATTGTAGATTTTATTCCTTATAATGATGCTAAAGAATTATTCGTTGTGAGCGGTGCGTCGCAAATAAAATTAAAAATTGCAGACCTTTCTTTAAGTAGCAGAGGCGCGCAAGGCACACGTTCAATTAAGTTAACTGGAAAAAATAAAGTAATCGGAATTTCAATTTAAAAAATCGGTTCTTAAAATTTGAAATTTTTCAAAAATTAGTGTATAATAATATTGTAATAAAGAGTGAGACCGCTCTTTAATATAAAAAATATTTTATTAAAAGGAGAAATGAACTATGGCTAAACTTACTGAAAATTCAAACGCAATCTTTGAGTACCTGAAGGCAAACGGCGGTCACGTATCTATCGACGAGCTTTGCTCGGCTTTTGACAAGACTCCTCGTTCAATCGGCGCTAACGTAACTGACCTTACTAAGAAACATCTTGCAGTTAGAGAAGATGTTCCCGTAGAAGGCGAAGATAAGCCTGCTAAGTACGTAAATCTTACTCCCGATTATGAGGCAGTTTTTGAGGCTCTTCCTGAGAGAAAGTAATTTTAAAAGAGAAAAAGAGGGCGAGGTAAAACTCGCCCTAAGTTTCGCAAGAACAAAGAAAAAAATAATAAGAATAGGAGAAATGAAAAATGTTAAGACAAGCAGCTAATAGTATTTATATTGAAGGTATCCTTGCGGAAAATGACTTGAACTACACTTCCTTTAACAAAAATGGAAAAACTGTAGAAGCAATTGGTGGTAAAATCACCGTTAAGGTTAATCAGATTATAAATGGAAAAGAAAAAGAACTTATGATTCCTGTTCATATGTTCTCAGCAAAGTATAAGAACGACGGTAATCCGAATCCGGCTTATACTTCTATTGATAATGTTAAGACAAATATGGTATCAATCGCAGCAGGTGGAGAAGATGCGGCTGATAGAATTCGTCTTACTGCGTCTCTTGAAATGAACGAATATTATACTGGTAATGAAACTCTTGTATCCTTCCCGAGAGTTAAGGCTTCTTTTGTAAATAAAGTAAGTAAGGATCAGTTTAATTCTAAAGCAGAAGGACAGATTGAGTTCTGTGTTGCAGAAAAGAAAGAAGAAATTGAAAATGATGAGCCGACTGGTCGTCTTATCATAAGAGGTATCGTACCTCAGTATGGCGGAAAGGTTGACGTAATTCCTTTCTATGTGGAAACTCCGCAGGCAATTGATGTTGCTAATACTTACTGGTCAGAAGGCGATACTGTAAGAGTTAAGGTTAAACTTAACTTCAGTTCTACTACAAAAGAAATTATAGAAGAGGCTGATTTTGGTGAACCCACAATTAAAACTCGTACAATTAATGTAAGTGAAATTGTAATTGTCGGTGGTAACTCTGCTCCTCTTGAAGGCGATATGGCCTATGACACTAGCGATATCCAGACTGGACTCGCTGATAGAAAGGCAAGACTTGAAGCTCAGAAAGCAAAAGATATGTCAAGAGCAAAGTCAAAAGCAGCTCCGGCGCAGAGTTCTAAGAAAATAGATCTTGGATTTTAATTGATAGGGAGGCTTGAGTTATGGCATTTAATTTGTTAGAACTTGAGCCTTCTGTCATTGACAGAAGCTTGAGTGGTAAAACTCTTTTGCTCGCGGGTCCTCCTAAAATCGGTAAAAGCGAATTCTGCGCGCAGTCACCTGATACATTAATTCTCGACTTTGAGAATGGTTATAATGCACATCCAGGTGTATATAAATATACAATTACTAAATGGACTGATGTTAAGCAGATTATTCGTGAATTAAATAAACCTGCGGTTCAAGAAAAATTTAAAAATATTGTTTTTGATACTCTTAATGAAGCTTGGGATCTTGCTACTGCGTATGTATGCAGCCAGCGCGGAGTTCAAAAAATTAATGAAATTCCTTATGGTCAAGGATATAAGGAAAGAGACGAAGAATTTGCAAAAACGCTTCGTACAATTATCACTCTTGGTTATGGCTTAATTGTTACTTGTCATACGAAAGAAAGTGTAATTGGAACTAAAGATGATGTGGATATAAAAGCAATTGCACCTGACCTTGACAAAAGATGTATTCCAATTATAAATGGTCTTGTCGATGTAATGGGTATGATTACAACGGATTGGGATGAAGATGGTAATAGTCATCGTTGGCTTATTACTAAATCAACTCCTACAATTTCTGCGGGTAGTCGTTGGAAAAATCTTCCTGCTAAGATACCTTTCGGCTATTCGTATTTGGAAGATGCAATTGTTAAAGCAATTGACACTTCGGCCGCAGAAGGCGCGCAAGTTGTTGATAAGGTTGAAAAGAAAATTGAAAATGAAATGTCCTATGAAGAAATTCGCGCGGAAGCGTCAGCGTTGTGGACACAGTTAGTGGCTGCTGATGAGGAGAATGCCGCAAAAATTCTGAAAAAGGTTGAAATAATTTTTGGTCATCCTATTAAATTGTCTGAAATTATGGAGGATCAAAAAGACTTATTCTTCTTAGTTTTACTTGAAATGCGTGATATGGTGTAATGGGGTATAAATATAGAGGAGCGTCATTAGAAATAGTGGCGCTCCTCAAACTTGACTTTTTTTAAAATTTATGGTATAATTATTATAGAATAAATATGAAAGGAGAATAATATGGCTAAAGTTGACGAAAAAAAGTGTCCAGGCTGCAGCGGTATTATTAACATCACAAAAGAAAAATTTGTTCATAGAAGTAAAAGATATTGGCATGAAGAATGTTTAAAGAAAAAACACCCAGAAGAACAATATGAAGTATCTGAGCCAATTGTACGAGAAAAAGGGTCAAAAGATACAATTAAAAAATGTTATTATTGTGGACAGCAGTTCGATATTAGTAAAGAAGAATGGGCAAAACCGGTAGTAAATAGATATGCTCATCAGAAATGTTATGATGAGAATTATACAGAAGATCAAGCAAATATTGATGCAATTTATGCGTATCTTACAAGTCTTTTAATTAAATATGACTATCAATTGTGCGAAAAACAGAGACTAAGTTATATAAAGAAAAATGGATATACTAATGAAGGTATTTTGTTGGCTTTAAAATATTTCTATGAAGTTAAAAAGCAATCTCCTGATCGGTCTGGAAACCGCATCGGGATAGTGCCATATGTATATGATGAAGCGCAAGCCTATTTTGAAGAATTATACAAAAGAAAAAAGCAAATCGCCAAAGATGCGAAAAAAATAATTGGAAAAGAAAAAAAGAAAATAATTATAGAAGAAGACGATAATAATATCGTTAATAAAGGTTATATTGATATAGATAAGTTGGGTGAATAAAATGGTAGATAAAGATACAATTATGCAGGTTATTTGTGGATTAATGAAACATCCGCAATATTTAAGTGAAACCGATAAGTATCGTTTAACTCCTGATGATTTTAGTTCTTTATTTGAAAAATATATCTTTTCTGCTATTTATAATTTATATAAAGATGGCGCGACTTCTATTACAGTATTTGATATTGATAATTATTTAACAACTCATAAAGAAGCAAAGGCTTGTTTTGAAAAGAATAATGGTATTGAATACTTACAAGATGTGCTTGATTTTTCACAGGCAGAAAACTTTCCATTTTATTATAAGAGATTAAAGAAGTTTAATTTGTTGAAAGAACTTCAACAGGAAGGTTACGATACAAGCAAATTATATTGTGAAGACTATTCTAATCCCAAAGCAAAAGAAATTAATGATAAGTTTGAAGAACTTGAAATTGCTCAGATTTTAGATATTATTAGAAGAGGAATTTTAAAAATAGAAACAGAGTTCACAATTGGTGATGCTTCTGAAACTAATGCCGCAACTAAAGATGTTTTTAAATTAGTTAAAGCTTTACAGAAAAAGCCAGAGATTGGTGCGCCGTTGCAAGGTGATATTTTTAATACAGTTAGTAGAGGAGCGCGCAGAACTAAATTTTATATTAGATCCGCTTCATCTGGTACTGGTAAAACGAGAGCGGCTTTAGGAGATGCTTGCGCGCTAGCGTATCCACTTCGTTTTAATCCTCAAAACTGGAGATGGGAGTGGACTGGTTCTAATGAAAGAACTTTATTTATTGCAACAGAGCAAGAGTTATCTGAAATACAAACATTAGTACTTGCATATTTAACTGGCTTTAATGAAGAGAAGATTTTATATGGTAGATATAACGAAGAAGAATATAAAGTTGTTTTAAGTGCAATTAAGGTAATGGAGCTTTTTAAAAATAACTTTTATATTGTGCGCTTATCTAATCCGAATATTGAGCAAATTAAAGCAGTTATTAGACAGAATTGGATGCTTTATAATATTAAAAATGTTTTTTATGATTATATATTTTCAAGTCCAAGTTTGTTAAATGAGTTCCGAGATTTACATATAAGAGAAGATGTAGCATTAGGTATGCTGTCTACTGCTTTAAAAGATGTAGCCGTTGAAATGAATTTATTTATAATGAGTTCAACACAGACAAATGCGAAAGCAGAAGAAGATAATCGTTTAATGAAGAATGAAACAGTTATTAGAGGTTCTCGTGCGATTATTGATAAATGTGATTTAGCTTGTGTTATATCGAGAGTAACAAAAGAAGAACTCGAAGTCTTAGAAGGTATTACAAATGAAATTGGCGCGGTTCCAAATCAAGTAATGGATATTTATAAAGTAAGACGTGGTAGATATACTAATGTAAGAATTTGGAGTATTGTTGATTTAGGAACTTGTAGAAAAGAAGATTTATTTATGACTGATGATAGATTAAATTTAATTGATCTTGAAATTCTTGGAATTGATTTTGAAAGTAGAAAAGATGAAGATTTAATTTTGGATATAATGAATAAATTAAATGATAATAAAGAAGTTGAAGATTTAATTAAAGAAGTAGAGTCTGCAGAGAATATTGAAGAAGTTTTAACTTTGGAAGAAATTACTGAAGAAGATAAAGAACAGAAAGGATTTTTCGGTGATTTATTATGACATTACAAGAACGTTGCGATGAAATAATAGAAAATTTAGAAGAAGATAAAGTTAAAGAGCTTTTAAGGCAACTTAATATTCCTTTTCAAGACAAAGGTCAGTTTCTACTTTGTAAGACAATGTGTCATCACGATAATGAAGAAGATGCGTCATGGAAACTATATTATTATAAAGACACACACTTATTTATGTGCTACACTTCTTGCGGCGGCCAAAATATCTTTATGTTTTTAAAGCATATTTATGAGACACGTGGGATTGAATATGATTGGTATGAAGATGTCTTTTTAGTAGCACAAAATTGTTCTATTGATAAGAGTTACGCTTTCGTGCGCGCGCCCGCCCCGGAAAAAAAGGCAGAGAAATTTAAAGAAAGACACTGTATAGAATTACCGGCCTACGATGAAAAAGTTTTAGATGTGTTTATTAAATATTATGCGCCAGAGTGGTTGAATGATGGTATTAGCAAAGAAGCTATGGATAGGTTTAATATAAGATATTCAATCCCACAAAATAAAATCATTATACCGCACTATGATATTAATGGTAGATTAGTCGGAATTCGAGGTCGCGCCCTCAACGTAGAAGAAGTAGAAAAATATGGTAAGTATATGCCAGTTCAAGTTGAAGATATTATGTACAAGCATAAACTTTCACAAAACTTGTATGGTCTCTATCAAAATAAGCAAGCCATAATAGAAACGGGCATATGTTATCTTTTTGAGAGTGAAAAATCTTGTCTCCAGTTGGATTCCATGACCATCCCGAATAGCGCGGCCGCTGTGTGCGGATCTTCACTCAATATATTTCAATTAAAATTACTAATGAAAACTTGTCATCCAAAGGAAATTGTAATTTGTTTTGATAAGGAAGAAATCAAGGGAGAAGACAAATATCTAAAAAAACTAATTGGTATTTGTAATAAATATAAAAATTATTGTAACTTCTCATATGTATATGATAGTGATAATCTACTTCAAATGAAGGATTCTCCTAGCGATCATGGCGAAGAAGTTTTTAAAAATCTATTAGAAAAAAGGAGAATTGTTAAATGAATGAAGAAAAATATATGATAAATGAAAAAATGCTTGAAAGTTTCTATCTCCAAGTTTTCATAAATAGATATGAAAAAAGAAAAGAAGAATTACTTTCAAATTCTGAAGAAAGGGTTATGAATTTAATGCGAGAAGGTATGGATCTTGATAGTGCCGTGAGTATAGCCGCAGAAGAATTAGTAAATGAAGTGTGGGGGTATGGATACCGATGAAGCATAAATTAATAAATAGTAATATACGCAAGGATTATATATCAACCTTGTTAAAAGAAAGAGGTATCGAAGATATTGAAAGATTTTTACACCCTACTATTAGCGATGTTGAGGATCCTTTTCTTCTCGATAATATGGAAAAAGGCTTGGAATTATTTGTATCCATTATGGAAAAAGATGAAGGAAAGATTTGCCTCATTGTCGATTGCGATTGCGATGGTTACTGTTCTTCCGCGATTATGTATCAATTTGTTAAAGAAATTAATCCTAAAATAGAAATTGAATACTTAATTCATGAGGGTAAAGCTCACGGTTTTGAAGAGCATATAGATTATCTTCTTGATAAAGAATATGATTTAATTATATGTCCAGATGCGGGAAGTAATGATAAAAAATATACCGATCAATTAAAATGTCCTATTCTGATTCTTGATCATCATATTCTTGAAACCGAAATAGGAGATAATGTTGTTGTAATTAATAATCAAGCTTCACCTAATTATACAAATAAAGATTTATGTGGTGGTGGAGTCGTTTGGCAATTCGTGCGCGCTTATGATAAAAAATATGGAACTTATTATTCTATCCATTATACCGATTTGGCAGCTTTAAGTATTATAGGCGATATGATGGGATTAAACGTAACTGAAAATCAAGCTATTATAAAACTTGGAATGACTGAAATATACAATAAATTTTTCCGAGAACTTTTAATTAAACAGAAATATTCAATTACAGGAAATCAGTTTGCTCCTTTTGAAGAGATATTGGAAAAAGCCACTCCAGAAAAATTAGCTTGGTATATAGTTCCTTTAATTAATGGCATGGTTAGAGCAGGTGCTTATCAAGAAAAAGAAAGAATGTTTATTGCTTTTATAGATGGTGATAGACTTATTCCTTGTCATAAGCGTGGTGCTAAAGGCACTATGGAAAAGGCTGCAGTCGAAAGCGCACGTGAATGTGGAAACGCAAAGAATCACCAAGACAAAGAAAAAATAAAGATTATTGAACAGTTAGAAGTAAAGATATTTAACCATAATCTTCTTGATAATAAAATTTTATTTGTAAGATTAGATGACGATGATGTTTTTCCTTCTGAATTAAATGGTCTTGTAGCTATGGGACTTGCTTCAAAATATAAGCGTCCTGCAATAGTAGCTAGATTAAATAAAGAAGGCTATGTACGTGGTAGTGCGCGCGGCCTTAATGAAAGCGAATTAGATTCTTTTAAAGAATTTTTAAATAGCACCAATTTATTTGAATATACAGCAGGGCATGATAATGCTTTTGGTATTTCTATACCAAGTTCAAATTTAACAAAGTTACATGAATTTGCTAATGATAAATTAAAAGACTTAGATTTTTCAGTAGATTCTTATGATGTAAACTTTGAAAGACATGCCTTTGATGCTGACCTTTGTGATTTAATAGTGGATATAGCTAAATATAATCACATTTATGGTCAAAAGAACCCAACTCCTTTAATTTATGTTGATTCAATTAATTTAAAGCAAGGCGAATGGAGAGTAATGGGTACAAATAAAGATACAGTTGCCTGGGAAAAGAACGGCGTTAAATATATTCAATGGCGTGCAAGCGCCTTAATAGAAGAGTTAAATAAATATCCCGAAGTTCAATTAGAAATAGTTGGCGAGGCCGATATGAATGAATGGCCAAAGGGAAATTTTACCCCACAAATAAGAGTAAAAAATTATGAAGTTAAAAACGGCACTTTAGCTTTTTAAGGGGTACAATTTGAGGTGATTTATGAAATAGCAAAAAGTTACCATTATAGGTTTCTCTTTAGTAATAATTATGCTTTTAACAGTAGGATTAAGCACACTAAAGGAAACTGAAATGGTAACTACAGAAACAGAAGTTATAGCTTCTACTTTTCCTACTACGGTATCTACTTCTAATAAAGTGGTTAGTGATACAGATAGTGTAAAAAATGTTGCTACTGCTACTATTGCTACTACTACTACCACTACTACTACAAAAGTAGATACTACAAAAAGTATAACAACTATAACGGAAACGGTGATGCCTAAAGTAATTACAACGACAAAGGAAACCACGAAAAAAGCCACAACCGAAACTTATAGTCAAAAACAAAAACTAACTGCTTTATAGAATGAAATCTATGGATATGTGTTGTCCGTATGTAAGCAATATCCAAACGTTAACCCAGCAATGGTTATGGCAATTATAGAGCATGAGTCCAATTTTAATAGATATGCCGTTAATTATAATGGCACTTGTTTTGGATTGATGCAGATTTATGTATATTACCATCAAAGCAGAATGAATAGATTAGGCGTCACCGATATTTATGATGCTTATGGTAATATACTAGTAGGTGTAGACTTACTAGACGAGTTATATCGTTCTTCTGGAAATTGGAGCAATGCTTTATACCAGTATTCCGGTGGAATGAGTTCGTACTATTCTTGGGTAATGAATAGAATGGCGTATTACGAATAACATGTATCAGGCAACTGTATCTTAATTAAAGGAGAATTAATATGAATGTTTTAATAGCTTGCGAAGAATCGCAACGAGTTTGTGAAGCTTTTAGAAATAAAGGACACAATGCTTTTTCTTGTGATATAATTGATTGCGGCGGAGGCCATCCAGAATGGCATATTAAGCAAGATGTTCTTACAATTTTGTCACCAAAAATATATACTGTTATGCAAGATGGAAAAGAGATAGTAACTAATATAACTCCAATGATTATGTTTAAAACAGTAAGTGGAGATATATATAATATTCCGAAATGGGATTTGATAATCGCACATCCGCCTTGTACATATTTAACTGTAACTGGAAATCGTTGGTTTAATGAGGAGAAATATGGCGATAAGGCGCGCGAGCGTAAAAAATTGAGAGAAGAAGCAGTAGAGTTTTTTATGGCACTCGCTAATGCCGATTGTGATAAAATTGCAATTGAAAATCCAGTTGGAGTTATGAGTACACGCTGGCGCAAGCTGAACCAAATTGTACAGCCCTATTGGTTTGGAGACCCTTTTGAAAAAAGAACTTGTTTATGGTTAAAAGGGCTGCCTGAGTTAAAGCCAACTGATATGGTTAGTCCAGAAAAAAGAATTGAATTTAAAAGCGGTAAATCAATGCCTGCTTGGTACGCGGCCGCGGCAAATTTGCCTAAAGAAGAAAGAAGCAAAATTAGAAGTCGAACTTTTCCAGGTTTTGCGAATGCAATGGCTGAACAATGGGGGTAATAATATGGTTTATATGGGTAGTAAAAATAAATATAGTTCAGAAATAGTACCAATTCTTTAGGATATTATAAATAAATATAATATATAGGTTTATGTAGAACCTTTTGTTGGTGGTGCTAATATAATAGATAAAATTCATTGTGATAAAAAATTTGGCTTTGATAAAAATAAAAGTCTAATTGAATTACATACTAAAGCGCAAGAAAACTTTGATGAAATTCCAGAAACTTCTAATGCTGAATGGTGGTATGAAGCAAAAGACTTATATAGAAAATTTCAAGGTTCAGCAGAAATTGAAAAATATATGCCATTATGGAAAGTTGGAGCTATTTAGTTTTTAGGTAGCTTCTCTAACGGAGGATTTTCAAGGGGCTATGCTAAGCCATCAAAAGGTCGCGATCCATATAATGAAGCTTATCGTAATCTTAAACAACAAAGCGAGCAAGAAGAATATAAAAATATTATATTTGACTCTGGCGATTATAAAATTTGGCCTGTTATAAAAAACTCTCTTATTTATTGCGATCCACCTTATGAGGGTACAAAACCTTACGGTTATGCTTTTGAAACTAAGTTTAATCATAAAGAATATTGGGATTGGGTACGTGAAGCATCAAAAATAGCATTTGTAGTCGTAAGTGAGCAAAATTTACCCGAAGATTTTGAAATAATTTGGCAAAAAGAAGTAAAAAGAACTACTAATAAAGATAATAATTTTAAAGCAACTGAAAAATTAGGATTTTATAAAAATGGGCTATTATAAATATAATTAAAATTGATTTTTTATTAAAATTATGCTATAATATATATAGAATAAAAAGAAATGGAGGAAAGTAAAAGTGAGTGAAATGCACTACTATGGTTCGTTGCATAGCCACACAGAGTACTCAAATATTCGTCTGCGCGACTGCATTATAAAAATTGATAATGCTATGAAATATGCACAAGAACTTGGTCATACAGTAATCGGTTTTACAGACCACGAATTTGTTGGTAGCTGGGTTAAAATTGAGCAAGCAGCAAAAAAGTATCCAGATTTAAAAGTAATTCGTGGTAATGAAATTTATCTATGCAGAAATGGATTAAATGCTCAAAATTATAATCGTGAATATGATAGATATTATCACTTTATTCTTTTGGCAAAAGATTTAATTGGCGCACATCAAATAATGGAAATATCAACCCGCGCTTGGGAACGTAGTTATATGGCGCGGGGTATGCGTCGTGTTCCAACATATTATCAAGATTTGTGGGATATAATCGCAGCTAATCCGGGTCATGTAATAGGTTCAACCGCTTGCCTTGGCGGCGCGCTTCCAACGCAGATACTTAGAGCACAAACCGATAATAGAATTTGGGAAAAACTCGATATCTGGCTTAATCAAATGGAACAGATTTTTGGTAAAGAAGATTTTTATCTTGAAATGCAACCGTCAAAAAATAAAGAACAAATTATAGTAAATAAAAAGCTGATGGAATATGTTCATCAGCGTGGTAATAAAGTAATTATAACTACAGATAGCCATTATCTTAAAAAAGAAGATAGAAAGATACATAAAGCATATTTAAATGCACAGAATGGTGATAGAGAAGTTGATGATTTCTATGCAACAACTTATATGATGGGAACAGAAGAACTTGAAAGTTTCT
>Ga0247609_10000067_pt1 | contig 138811 bp, 221 predicted proteins | sample 172DNAGHGlowgp2_FD_193487 | JGI IMG/M metagenome (GOLD analysis project Ga0247609, IMG submission 193487) | Sheep rumen microbial communities from Palmerston North, Manawatu-Wanganui, New Zealand - 1728 DNA GHGlow gp2 | ecosystem: Host-associated > Mammals > Digestive system > Stomach > Rumen...
TTTATGACCGAGGCCGCCGCAGCCAGCCCTGTGGAGAAAATTGAGGCACCTATTAAATCTATTTGTTTAGTTTACACTTCATACCGCTAACCAAAGTTGCTTATGAACCTCTCCGCAATTTACTAACCTCTCCTGGCTAAACAAATAAATTTATATAAGGTGCCCCAACCCAATCTATCAATCCATATTTACAGGCCGCACATTGAGTGGAGTGCGCGTCTGGGTTTCAAAATTGTTTTAATAATCTAAATTTAACTTTTCTCGCCCTGAACGCGAAGTTCAATAATAAAGTAATACTATCCACTATATCCCTACTTTTCGTGTTGGGACCACGTTTTGAGTTATACTACAAAACTATGTTTTCTCAAAAATTGCACCTAAGCGTCTCTGTCTAATGCAAATTAAATATGCAATAGCAGAAGAAAAAATTGTAGTTAGGTGTTGGTACCATGGTGGGGAACGGTGGACTCGAACCACCAAACACGTGCTCCTACATGCAAGAAGAAAAATTGCTGTCACTGTCTTGGACTAGACATCGTCTATAACGCGGCTTTGCCAGTTTGCCTAGTTCCCCATATAGTGCGGCTCTGCGATTGCCGCGACACGGTTCTCTCGGATTTAACCTCAACTAAATTGAGTGGATTTGCCGTTTCCAGATTCGCTTAAACCTTGCTAATATAAGAGGGTTTCACAGGATAACCCACAACCTCCAGCTACCTCAAGATCGCATATTTATACTCCCTTCGACATGGAGCGGAATAGCTGGCGTCCGTCAAACTTAAAGTGTTTGCTACTTTTGGCACCCCGAGCAGGAATCGAACCCACACCCTTTGGTCCGTAGCCAAATGTTCTATCCGTTAGACTACCGGGGCATATTATTCTCGCAATACTACTATAAAGTGATCATTTAAAATAGATTCAAGAATTGGTTTTACTTGTGTTTTCCAATTCAGTCCACCCAACCCGCATCCCGCAGGAGGAAGATAACAAGTATCTATCTCAAGATTATTAACCATTCTCACTATTTCATAAGCAGAAATAGTAATAAGATTTAGATCACTCTTATCGCGCCAATGATATTTTGTAGGAAAACTAAATAACCAATACGGTTGTGTATTATTACCAGTTACTTTTCTACTTAAGCAGCAAGGTTTAATACCACTATCAGCAGTTAATTTTCCAAATTCTTTCGCGCACTTAAATCTTACATCTGCTTCTTTTGCTTGGCCTGCACCCATAACTAAACTACCATCTTTTTTAATAACCCCATTTGTCAATACGCAAACGGCGCAATTAGAAGATTGGGGTAAATCAAAAATATTTAATGAAGTATTTAGAATTTTCATAATTACTCCTTATGGCACCCCGCCTGCGACTCGAACGCAGAACTAAGGATTAGAAGTCCTTTGTTTTATCCATTAGACTAACGGGGCTTATTTCTTAGTATCGTAGGTAAAACCGATATTATGAAGTTCAACATGGAGATTGAGAATAGCTTGACGCAGACCTGCAGAAGAAATACCCTTTTTTTCACATTTCTTCTCAATTTTTCGTAGATGTTTATAAATTTTTGCAAGATGCTTATCCATTTTATCCTCCTAAAAATCGAGGGGTTGACGGAACTGAATGCCGCGTCTCCATGTTGTGGTTCATGACGCCACCCGGCGTAGACCAGACTATTTCTTCTACTACAACCCCTCTAAACCTTGCGCGTTTGGTCTTGGCGCGCGCAGAGGGACTCGAACCCCCAAAGGCTTTTGGACCCCGACGGTTTTCAAGACCGCTTCCTCATCCAGCCGGATTACGCGCATATTTGGCACAGTGGGCGAGACTTGAACTCGCACGCCGCTATTAACGGTTACTCCCCACTTTCCAGGCGGGTGCCTTACCAATTAGGCTTACCACTGTATAAAAACAAGGCTCTTTTTTATATGTAAATTTATTTTAAGTAAATTATATATAAAAAATTGCTGTATGAGCCTTTAAATTATTTACGCATTAAGGCCACTCACCAAGTGGCTTGCCGAGCTTGCCAGTTTCAACATCGGTGTTATAATAAACACCACTCAAACCAGCATCTTCAAAGATTTCTGCTGCAATATCCTGATAAAGTGTGCTAATTAAACCATGACAATCATTTAGATTATCATTGAAAAACTGAACAACACAATTCTTGAATACAACATAAGTCATGCTAAAGAACCAATAACCTTCGTCGGAAGGAGATAGGGAATAAGCATAAGCTGGATTACCACTAAAAGCGGCATCAAACAAAGCCTTTGGAGTTGGAAAAGCAATATTGCTTGGAACTCCATCAACTCCAATAGTGAGGGTTACATTGCCAAACTTCTTTTCTGTTGGAAGAAGTCTCTGTAGAGCAGCAACCTTATCACCATTGTTGCAAGCAAGAACAATAGAAGGTCCTGCCGCACTCTGATTTACATTACAAGCGATCTGCGGATCGCCATCAAATAGAGCCTACAGCTTATTGATATAAGTAATCCATGGGGGTGAAATCTTGAGACGAACATCATTCATTGGGAATCTCTCCTTTTACGCGTAAAATAGAGCCAAAGCTCTGGCGTCGGGCTTCGGACTTGAACCGAAACGCCGCCTTACGACGACTACTCTCCGCTTAGCAGGCGGATGCCTTACCAATTAGGCTTAGCCCGACATAAGGGTCGGGACTTGCGCCCCGGCCGCGTTTAGAAGAGATTAAAACCAGTCAAAAATTCCAAAGAAGGGATCGCCGGTTTTGAATGTAGCGTGGAAAGAACCATAATCTTTAAGGAACTCTTGAAGGATTTTATCATACTCTTGCTTGGCTTCAACAGCCTTGCGGTATGCATCTTCAACAGCCTTGGCACGGGTTGCTCTTTCTTCTGCGAGGGCTTTCTTCTTAGCCTCAGCCTCCGCTACTGCTTGTTCGTGCTCGCTCTCTGCTTGAGCACATAGCTCCTAAGTGTCGAACATCTTATTGAGCTTTTCAGAATAGAACTTCATTTGAAATTCCTCCCTTTCAAAAAAAATTCTTTTTCCTCTCGCACTTCTTCCTATTGGACTTGAGACCAATCATTGGTGGTTTAGAAAAAGAATTTTATAAGAACTGACAGGTAAAAATTTATTCTTGTGTGGAAAACAGAACAACGGTGAAAGAGGACACTTTCAAAACAAAAAACCAAAAGAAAGGAGACTGAAAACGAACACACAAGTTTTATTAAAAACTCCTGTCAGAAAAGAGTTTTTATTGCGAAAAGAAGGTATGTGAAGAGGTGTTACTCCCCAGCCTACTTAACTATACCAAAATTAACGACTTATTTTTATAGGAGGTAGTTACCATAGACAAGATAAGTAGGATCCCTCCGAAGGGAGCTTAAACGAGGAATGAGAAAACAGTGCGCGAACACCTGGTTGCGGGGGGATGGATTTGAACCACCGACCTCCTGCTTATGAGGCAGGCAAGCTACCAGACTGCTAACACCCCGCAATATGAGGAGTGGGCAGTTTAATGTGATACCCAGCACTGAGTAATATGAAAAATACAAACGGCATCGCCTCAGTGCTATGCACTTGGGGCAGGTAGATTCTCGATTCTCTACCTATGGTGACCCCTGTGAGACTCGAACTCAACATTGCCGGCGTGAGAGGCCGGACTCCTAAGCCATTAGAGGAAGGGGCCAATATGTGGCGGTTTAACGAGCTTAGCCACGCTCCTCGTCCAAATGGTCATATTTACTGCGCTGTTTGGAACAACTGATAATTTGAAACGCCCCCCTGACCTGGGACAGCCACCCCATTATGGGCTTCTACTTGCTTTCGCTTTTATTTATACTCGTTAGTGACAAGCCACATATCACTGACCCGCATATCTCAAAGGACGCCGAGGTTGAGTGCCGGTGGTAGTTTAGTAATAATCCATCCCTACGAGTATCAATTCTTCTTTATTATTGGGCTGAATTGATAAGAAGCCTTTGGTGACCCTGGGGGGATTCGAACCCACCGACTCCGGCTTGAAAGGCCGGTGACTTAGGCCTCTTGTCGACAGGGCCAGTTTCTACGAAGGTTCCATACAGTCACCTACAACCACCAGCAGTTCATCTGCTTTGCTGGAACGTTTCGCCTCCCACGCCAAGGGCTGAGGTTGATAACATAGAGCTTTTCTACGGCTCCCTGACTATGGCCGAAATTTCCGCGCGTACATCGGTACTGTTGTATCCTGTTCCATTCTTCTCAATGGCTCAGGGGCTGGGACGTCAGCCAAGCTTATGTTATCTATCGCATTTAGTTACGAGCTAGAGAAATCACTCGCATCCAGCAACACCACGTGGAGGTGCGATTACTGTTGCCAACGGTTTTTAGGGATAACCGCCAACCCTTTCATGGTGCTTTCCTTATCTTTCTATAAATATTATATCAAATTTTTTTTGAAAAATCAACTAAATGATTTTTTGGTCCTCCCCCTCGGATTCGAACCGAGACTATAACGGGTTTGAGCCGTCTCTCTCTACCAGTTGGAGTAGAGGAGGATATGCACTTATGGGGTCTGCAGCACCCATCTTTCTGGAACAGCGGCATCACTGAACCGTATGTTTTTCCACTATCCAAGCGCAGGAAAAACTGATACAAAAATCCTCGGGCGGTTCTTCTCACCCTCGCCTTTCCGGGAGCGAGGCTACACCTTCAACCAAACAGCCATTCCCGATTGCGTTTCGGCATAGAACGCATAAACCAGCATCACTCTAAACCCATACTTCACTTTGTTATAATCTCTACTATCTGTTTATAATCATAGTAGTTTGTCGGGTAGAAGTTGGCAACGACCCAAATACTATTAACTGTCGGTTATGGGATTCGAACCCATACCTGCGGCGGGATTTCCAAATGCCCGCCACTATGCTTTCCTCTTACATCAAACCTGTTTGCCGGTTGTGGGGATCGAACCCACATCTGCCCCTCTCCTCGGGGCTGTCTTACCTCTTATACGAAACCCGCATATAAAATTGGTACCGATGACAGGACTTGAACCTGCACGCCTTTCGACATCTGCTCCTAAGGCAGACGCGTCTGCCATTCCGCCACATCGGCAGATAAAACGTAGGCCGAACCAGTTTCACATCCTACTTTGTTACCCACTCTGAACGAATGTAACTTTCCTCTCTGGCGACTCCGGCGGGGCTCGAACCCGCTATCTCCAGCGTGACAGGCTGGCGGATCAACCTGTTTTCCCTCGGAGCCATATGTTCATCGTCTTTTTCAAAGATAAAAGACTCGAAACTTGGGCTAAACTCATGCCACCTTATCGTAGGGCCACACGTCAGTCCTTAATCATGTCCCGCCTTGGGAACCTTACTCCTACGACATTCCTCTGAGCATTTCGTAGTCCGCAACGGATTTGCACCGATTTTATTCGGCAAGGGTGATAGATTAGTCAACAAACGTCTGACTAACTATATTAACTTGCTATAGGCCGCCAAGAACTTTTGTTTATCCTCGCGCCAGACGGTCGCTACGAGCTGAACCATTTTATATACCGCTTAATCCATTGGCGGTTGTGCGGCAACCGGTAACGCCGCAGCTTCCTTTTGGTCGGATTTTTCTCGAGACCGGCACCCTCCATCATATTCTCACGGTGGCCACCGCTTCATAACGACAGGATGACTTCAAAACGAACTGCCGTGGCCTGTTAGCTTGTTCCCAAGCTAAACTTCAAGACCAAAATAGTAATTGGATTTACCTATTTATATCGCGCCTGCAGTTCCATAGATACTATCAATCTCTGGTGGCGCTTTACCCCTTTACGTTGCGGCCAGGGGCGAGCCTGGTGGAGGTGACAGGTTACGATCCCGCTACCTACGGCTTGCAAAGCCGTCGCTCTACCGATTGAGCTACACCCCCAGATATCAGCCTTAACGCGGCCAACGGCGTCCTCTTCACGCTCCAACCACAATTAGTGATGCTCAGTCCGTCTATTATTCCTCCCGCGAGCCTTGGATGAAGGGATGATGGTCAATGCCGAGCCCAACTTTCTATCTCGGTTTCATTCCCTTTCTTTATCTTACATATATATTATATAATATTTTTTTAAAAAAATCAAGTGGAGTTCTTTTTGTTTAGTAGCTTACTGCGATGTAACAGCCCTCGCCCCACTCAAGCCCGCCATCTTCATGAAGGGTCTTGAACAAAATAATCTCTTCGGGGCTGTAACATTCAGGGTCATCATACTCATCTTTCGGAGGAAGACTCACCCAGATTGCGCCATCCTGAGGCGGGCAGTAAGTTTCATTGAGGATTCCCTCAATATCACGACCGCAACGCTTGCGGCAGGCTTCGAACACTTCGTCACCACTGAATTCCTTAACCATATCATACTTCAGCATAAATGCCCTCCTCATAACGCTCTTGCGCCATATCCTCACAGAACTGCCGAAACCATTCATCATGCTCTTCATTGCGGATGGATTCAAGCCAGTCCTCATACTCTTCGGGGATAATCTCTTCGATCTGAACCTGGGTGTCAAAATCATCAAACATCTTTCATTCCCCTTTCTTTATCTTACATATATATTATAATATATTTTTTTTAAAAAATCAATTAGAGATTTTCAAATCTTGTTGAAAGGGTCATACATTTGCTGATATTTTTTAACGTGATTGTGAATAACTCTTCCAATCAACTTCTCATTTCCATTTTCTTCTTTGATATAAATGCGGGCTATGTCAGTCGTTATTGCCTGCCGCCCACGAGGATGAGTTAATTTTTTTGCTGATTCTTCAATACTCTTTATGTCAATAGTGTTTATTTCAACACGCCCCTCAGATCCAATAATAACAAATATCGGCATATTGTTCTTGAAAAGGGGTTTTGTATTAGCAATTTTCCCACACCAATCTACAAAATATTCTTCGTGAACATCTGTGACTATTAAGTGGGTTTTTATCATTACCTCTTGCATCATCAATCCTTCTTTTGGAGAGAAGAAAAGAAATTAAGCATATCGCTATTGATTGCTCTTTCTTCAATATTCTCGCTGTGCGGGGCAGGCTTGGATTGATGATAAGGGTTTCTTTCTTTCCAGCACTTTAGCGAATGCTTTCCAGCTTCCGCCTCTGTCTCGAAAGTTTTATAGCACAACGGACAGAAATACATAGAAAACACCTCTTATCTGATTTTCTAAATATATTATAATATATTTTTTTATAAAAATCAAATAAGAGGTATAAGCCGCCAGCAGGGCATGTTTTTACAGGACCTTGCTAGCAGGTAATGCCGCATTGCTCTGGCGGCTATTGGAGCGAGTGATGGGAATCGAACCCACGTCTCCTGGGTGGAAGCCAGGTATAATAGCCGTTATACGACACCCGCAATTATTTTTCTTCGTAGGACAGAAGAAAATTATATAACTGTCTAACCGCACCATAACGCAATTTGGTTACTTCTTCAATTTCTTCAAAACTACGATGTTCAAACATAGGTATAAAACTACCAGGAATATCGCAACCTAAATATGCCGCTGAATATACATGAGCCAGTGCCATACAAGCATTATTTAGTCCATCCAAGAGAGTGGATAGTTCCTCCTGTGTATAATTAAGTTTTATCTCCATTCCGTAACTTCCTTTCCATGTGCGGCAAACCACTCTTGGATAACACGACGTTCTGAGCAAGGATTATCTTTTGCTTCGTGAACGAGAAGGATTATCACTGGTTCTTCAGAAAAATTTTCCAGTGATTTAATATAATTGCCCATTCGCTCACAACGGGCGATTACATCATTGAAATCCAATTGGTCAAGTTGATAACGATAAGTTTTCAAAAATAAGCATTTTGTTGGGTCATGTGTATCACAAGTTTCAGGTCCTCTGCAAAGATTTTCACAGAGAGGACCAGGAGCAAACACCGATGCCCGCAATCCATTATACACATTATTTTTATCTTTCCAAACAAAATCCTATCCTTTGTTTTGATGAAACCATTTTGGATCCCACACAGCAGTTGAAAGTGGAATCATATATGGTTTCATAAAACGAACCTAATAAAAATAAGAAGTGTAAATTTCCATTACTTTCTCCTAAGTCAAGACGCAAGAGACCTTATTTCTTTGTTACCAAGAGACCGAAATTAGTCTCCTATAAACCTTCTCTTGGCTATGAACCTGAAAAGATACTTTTCAGTCTTCGGTGGAATAAAAAAACTATCCCAACATCATTCAATCATTCTATAAAGATTGAGTTGCTGATTGCGTCTTCTTGTATATACTTGTCAGACTTGCGGGGCTCTTTCCGTTATGCACCGGTTATCCCTCTGACCGCCAGGGTGGTACTTTTTTCTGGGGCTCGACCACCAAGCATCCCCGAAACCTTTATATTCCTCTGCCTGCGAGGACTCTAGCATATATGGTCTGGAAAAAAGCATTGACTCGGCTGGGTATAACATTCCCCACTAGTTTTGAATATAAATTTCTGCCTATTCTCTCCACGCCAATGCTTTTTGGTACGGGCTGAGGGACTCGGACCCCCGACCTCCGCGGTGTAAACGCGATGCTCTACCAGCTGAGCTAAGCCCGCATATCAAAGGGAAAATTTCCTATGAATTTTTCCCTGTCGCATTATTCTATACCCATCAACGTCACTCTCTCGCAAGCGAAACTGATTAAACAATTTCCAAACCGCAGTTGCTTCATCACGGGCTATAATAATACGATTTTTATTTAATTTTGGTAAATAGAAAATAAATTCTTTTTTCATTCAAGACACCTAAAAAATATATGTGGGAATCGGACCCACTATTCAATTTTTGCAGAATTGCGTCCTACCAGTGGACTAATATACTTTTATAAAGTAAATTGCTGTGTGTGTCTTCTCTGGTCCCCGCCCTGTGAATTGAACACAGAACCTCACGATTATTAGTGCCGATAGTAAGAATCGAACTTACTCCTCCCCAGATTACGAGGGGCATCCTGCGTGCTACCATTACACTATACCAGCAAGTCGTGTGCTCTAACCAATTGAGCTAGACGGGGAAAAATGGGAGTCCAAGACTCGGATTTTCACCGAGGAACCCTCCCTTGATGATTGTTCTTTTAGTCGTAATAATGTGGTAGCTATGACCTAGTTTCAAGGTGACTTTACAAGGAAGCATCTAGCGGTCGTTATCCGCTACCTAAAATCTCTTCCTAGACCACTTATGTGGAAAGTATCTGATCCGTATCATTCGGTTTTCCCGACTTATTTCGGAACGCGAATTTCTTACCTATCGCAGTACTACCTGTTAGCCTTTCTTTGCTAACCCCGACCCGTCTGACTTGGCTGATCTAAATCAGCAAACTGCCGTTAGCCATTATTACTGTATTTTCTAAGCCCTATGTATGCACGGTTATTATACCGCTGGTGCCAAGGGGTAGAGTTGAACTACCGTGACGAAATTATCAGTTTCGCATACTAACCACTGTATGACCTCGGCATATGGGGTGAAGGATGGGATTTGAACCCACAACACTCGGAATCACAATCCGATGCTCTGCCAATTGCGCTACCTACACCATTACATAATATCTTCAATTTTTTCTGTAAGAATGGATTCAATCACATAACGAGCATACTCAAGAAGAGCCTGACCGCTAATTTCAACCTCAAAATCAGCGTCATTATCCTTGGTGATTATTACATCACCAGAAAAATCTCCGTTATGATGGAAATTGTATTTATCCTGAGAATGGAAGGTATGCATAGTAATCTCCTTTGTGTTTTTATGGTGGGCAGGGAGGGAATTGAACCCCCGACGCTTGGCTCTTCAGGCCAACGCTCTACCAGCTGAGCTACCTGCCCATAAAAGTCTATCCTCACGCCTTGGATGGTCGTGTCATCTGTACTCGCACTAAAACGTTTCACGACTAGTAACCTACGATTTACTTAATATGCTATTCGGATAGATAAAGGACCTCTTGGTTTTAGCTAAGAGCATTATTTCATGAATAAAGCTACGAGCTGGCTTGCCCATTGCCGGTTTTACGTGCGTTCAGTCATTCGCACAAATAGTTATAATATAGCAAGATAAGGATTTGCACCCTATATGAGTAAGTTTCAATAGGACTTAGCTGCTCTCATTCCACTACTCTATCGAGGTTGCCTATCAGAGCCTTTAAAATTTCAATTAACCAGTAGCGCTGATTACTTACTCACGCTCCACTACGTCTACCTATTCCGCCACCTGCTATTTGGATAGATAAATGACCTCTTGGTTTTCGGATACCCTTGGCTTGGCCATTGCCGGTTTTAAGTACCTTCAGCCATTGGCACTTGTAGCTCACGCTACGCCACCTTGCCAGGTTGGTACCTCGGGTTGGATTTGAACCAACGACCTACGGAATATGAGTCCGCTGTTCTGCCGGACTGAACTACCGAGGTATATGACGGACTTAAGGTCGCCCAACCGCACATCCGATTACGATTACTTAGCAAGTTGCAACCCAAGCAATCTCTGACCCAATCGGCGGTCATGGTGTTTATCAAATAGTTTCGGAGGATCAGTCCGACTTATCTAATAATCCTATGAAGTTTTGCTCGTAACGGCTCCTGGTCGGCATGACTGGACTTGAACCAGCACGGGCTTTCGCCCACCAGTCCCTCAAACTGACGCGTCTACCTGTTCCGCCACACGCCGATATAAATGGTTGCTATTTATGTAAAGATGGGCAACCACTCCACCTATGTCGTGAGTCCTACCCGGTAGCTCATAATAGCTCACGGGGCTTGGCAGGCGACCTAAGATTCGAACTCAGACCAACGGTTTTGGAGACCGACATGCTACCGTTACACCAGCCGCCTAAACGGAGGGGACTAGGATCATCACCCCAATGTATGCCTAATATTCCATTCGCACTTTGAGAACCCCAAGATGTAACGCTATGTGGCGAGGCTCCACACCATCATAGCCAGAAGGCGAACAAACAAGTCCGATCGCTACTTGTTATAACGAAGTTGTTCTCTCCGACCCTAATCCAAGTGTAATAGGGCAATCACTACACCCTGCTTTGCTCAATATCTACAGGTGCCACAGCACGGATGCGATTTTTGATAAAACTATCGTGGCATTTCGCCCAATCCACAGTCTTTTGGTTGACCAGCCGCACATTTGCTTAATTGCTGATTTGCTTCACATGGCGCCTCCTGACGGGCTCGAACCGCCGACCCACAGATTAACAGTCTGTCGCTCTACCAACTGGGCTAAGGAGGCATATTGGTGGTTTCTACTACTCCCAAGTCATACCACCCCTTGGAAACCTCGCACTATTTTCCGATTACTCGGCGGCAGGGAACGTGGCTCTCCTGCGTTACTCACCTTATTATTTTATATAGCGAAGGAGTTCACTCCGCTTTGGTCCCTTTCGAGGGAATCGCACCCACTCGGGCCACAAGGCTTCGGTTTTACAGACCGACGTGCCTACTTTAACACACTAGAAAGGGATATATTACATTTTTTTGATTGCTTCTTCTAAAAGATCAACATCTTTGCCTTTGATAATCTTGATACCACTATCATATTGGGTGACATTCGCTCTTTTAGTAAGACCTTTGATAAGAGCAAGCAGCATTTCTTTTTCCTTAACGGTCATTGGTAAAGCTCCTTTCCTTATCTTGTATATATATTATAATATATTTTTTTTAAAAAATCAAGTTGAGAGTTTTTCTTGCCGTTTAATTTCCTTACGAACTACATCATATCCGTACTTGCCACAAATATCCTCAAGATACCAAAAGTCGTGCCAACAAGGATTACTTGGCTCATACTTGAGATACTTTTCTACGGCTTCTTCGAGCGTTTCTCGCTGCTTAGACATAGTTATCAATCCTTTTCTTAAAATTATGATAAGGATAAATCTGCTGAAAGACCTCTTGCCGCAAGTTTTCTTTGCAATTCTTCAAGGTCAGCTTCGGAAAAATCATCGTCCAGTTCAAAAGACGTGCCACCAGCCGCAATCATTTCGACCAGATCATCAATCTCTTGAGTATGCTTTGCATACGGAGAAAACGCACGATTGTCAATAGCACATGAATAGGGAGTATCTTCCCAAACGCCATACCCAGACTGGATTTCATCAGCATCTTCACAAGAATGATATGCTTTTGGAGCCCAAATATCAAGCTTGCAGCGATTAGAATCATGATAACCGAACATTTTTTTTTCTCCTTTTTTTATTTTCTAAATATATTATAATATATTTTTTTTAAAAAATCAATTTTAGAGCTTTCTTTGTGTTATAATAAGAAAATGGGCGAGGCAAAATTTATCTACCTCGCCCAAAAATTTTAAGATTCAAATGATTTATTTGCTAAATCACAAAGCATATTATATTCTTCTTCGCCAATAATTGGAACTGCCCATTCTTTTGGACAATTCATGGGTAAAGGTTCTTTAATACCGGTTTTTTGAAAACATTTATTTTTATAATAAACGGCAGCTAAAACTCTTGCTTTATGCATCTCACAAATAAAAGTTGTTCTATGACCAACTTCACCAAAAACTTCATAACTATATGCTGCACAATCACCACAACCTGAAGATATTGGACAATTTGTACAATTTTCTGTAGTAGCATCTTGACTCTAACGAGTAATACACGCTAAACATTTTAATCTTTGCTCTTGCTCTTCATTATAAATAAATCCGTGTTCAACATCGCCAATTTTAAATTTTAAATTAGGATTACCAATAGAACTTGGAGTATATCTAAGACAGGGGTATATATCTCCATGTACATCAACTGCTACCATGTCTCCAGAACCTCCGCAAAAGGCATGATTTGAACTATATTTTACTCCTATTAACTAATCTAAAATACTAATAAATGTTGAATCTTGTAAGTCATGCTATAATAAATAATCTGCAATACTTTTTAATTCTTGATATAAAATCTAAGCATGATTAAGATTCCAGCCTTTTTCGTATACACAATTAGCATAAATACAAGTTTCTTTATGCTACTCTAAAAACTCTATTAAAGACTCTTTAAAACAATCTATATTATCTGGAGAAAGAGTCATTTTAGTTAACCCATGAAGATTATATTTTTTAAAATAATGAGTTTGGGCTGCTATTGCTCTATCATAAGATCCTTGTCCATTATGATCTATTCTGCATCTATCATGTAATTTTTTATTACCATCAATAGAAATTCCTATTGAAAGATGTTGGGCATTTTTATTAATATATTTTTGAACTTTTTCAGAGAAATATAATAATCCATTAGAAGTAATATTAATTCTATATCTAAATAGCCATGGATGATTTAATTCAATCATTTTATTAATAAAATAATCAGTAAGAATATCAATAGTATCTATTTCTAAAAAAGGTTCTCCTCCAATAAAATTAAGCACAACTCCAAGACATTCTTTTGACTAAATATATTTTTCACTTCGATTATCAGAAGCTAAAATTAAATCAATAAATTTTTTTCCAGTTTCAATATTTAATTTTTGAGGAGTTTTATTATGCTAATAGCAATAAGTACATTGTAAATTACAATCTTCTGTAACCTAAATAGTAATATCTTTTACTGCAACACCGTTTATACCAAGCATATTTTTTTTTGTAAAATAATTTTTTGGTATAAAAACTCGTGTTAAAAAATTTGAAAAAGATTCTATTTCATTTATATTTGTTTTCATATATGCCCCTCTTAATTAATTTTCAGTAGAACAAGCTTGAACACAATTTGATGTACAACCTGATCCACAACTTGCTTGACAAGCATTTGAGCATCCCTAACAACTATCTTCACAATATCCCTAACAGCTTGTCGTGCAATATCCAGTACATCCGGCACATCCTCCAGTGCAGGCTTTTGCACACGCAGTATCGCAAGCAGTTGTGCATGTAGTATTACAACCTCCAGTACATGTATTACTACATCCAGTACAACCACCCGTACAAGTTGTTTTACATCCTGATGCACAAGCATTACTACAAGCAAGACAAGTTGTATTACAAGTTCCCTAACAAGTTCCAAGACAACTACCCTAACAATTATTACCACATCCACCAGTACAATTTGTTGCACAAGCAGTTCCACAAGTACTAAAACATAGCCCAGTGCATGATGCTGCACAACTTGTAGCAGCTAAAGTAGTTGCTGTTAAAGATCTGCCAGCAAAAGTATTTACATTATTGATTAAAGTGTTCACATCAGCTGCTGTAATTGTTGTTCCGGCTGTTTTAGTTGGCGTTGCTGCATTAACTGCATTTTCTGGAGTAGCATTTTTATTATAAAAATCTACAGCAGCTTTTACTCCTGTTCCTGCAGCTGTAGTATAGTCATATGAAGTTCCACCATAGGCAGCAACAGAACCTGTATAACATCTTCTCTACATTTCTGCTTTAACCGCAGCTTTTAAATTAGTCATTGTTGTGGCACTTAATAGACTACCAGCTGTTACTGTTGCAACTGCCATAAAGTTACCCCCTATCTATTAATTATTTTTCATCTTTTAAATCAATTTCTAACTCTTGAGTTTTGAAATTTAAATTCCATTTAATAGCCTGATTTCCATAAACTTCATCTACATAAGTTTTTTGAATTTCATTCTTTACTAACTCATACTTTGCATAAAATTCAAGATATTCTTTATGATATTGATCAAATCTTTCTTGATTTAAAATAGCAGAATTAAGCATAAAAGCAATTACATCTTTACGAGCATTTGTCTCATACATTAATCCTTCAACATAATTACAAAAATCTTCAGGCATAGGAATATTCTTTCTCATTTTTTAATCTCCTTTATCTCTAAATTTTATTTTTTTCTTTTATAATACTAAAAATTTTCGCAAAAGTCAAGCACTAACTTCTTTTTTATCTTTTAAAAAGAAGTTAGTGCTATTATCAATTCTTGACCTTATAATCCTAATCTTTCCATAAGTTGAGCCAATGTATCTTGCTCTTCTTTAGAAATGTCAGCAGGCGTAAAACTACTCTCCCCTGCCGCGGATTCTGCATCATCATCAAAATTCATTTCGGTAGAAGCAGTTTCCTCTACTCCTCTATATACTTTTGGACAGGTCAAGGCGATAGAAATCTGAATTCGATTTCCACCATCATCAGCCCATACATAATACTTTTTGTCAAATTCTCCAATATAATCTTCGCCAAAAGCCTGTTCTAAAACTTTTACAATATTCTCTTTTGCAATATTACCTTTTGCCATTTATTATTTCCCCTTAAATCCAAATCTTGCCATTAATTTAGCCATAGCTTCTTCTTCTTTTGTTTTAACTGGAGCTAAACAAGGAATTACTAAGTTAATAGGAATTTTTTCTTGATTATTTCCCAATGTTAAAACTATAGTTCCAACAATAGAACCATCTTTTTCTTTAGTGGCATTTGTCTTTTTAAATCCAACCCAAGAACGCTTGATTTGATGTAAACCTACCGCAAGTCTTGCAGCAGCATCTAAGTGAGCTTGCGATGTATTATTTGTGACTTGGTATCCTTCAAAACAAGATTTTACATTTTCAACAGCTTCAGCTAATCTTGCTTCTGCGTTATGACAACAACAATTATTTATATGCTCGCCGCAGTCTGGACAAATTGTATTACATCTACAATGGTTAATTGGATAACCACAACCACCTGGACAAAGTGGTTCAGGTGGCATTTCTCTACGGAAAGTAGAAATACCAAAAGGTTTAAATTCTCCTTCTGGAATTTGATGTGTATAACCTCGAATATTTTTGTTAGGATGACATTCGAAGATACGAGCATCGCCTTTTTCATAATCTGCATAGGAAATATGAAGCATTTGTTTTGCTTTTTTACCTTGAGTTACATATGAATTTACTTCTGGAGTTACAGTATATAAATAATGAATTAAAATATCTCCTGTATCTACCACAAGAAGCATATCATTTATGGTATACCATTTTCCTTGAGCTAAATAATTTGCTCCATATCCAGGATCAGCTCCTCCAGACTCACTTGGGAAAGCCGGAGAATAAACGACAAAACGCAAATCGTCTTCGGTAATATCTTCACGGTATTGATGAATACCAATACTCGTTGTCAACCACCAGCCAAATCCATCCTCGTTAATAAGTCGTCTATCTTTACCTTTCATTTCTTCTGTAATATTACTTAGGTCATAAGAAGTATGATCATGAGTTGAAGATTTTGCAAGCTCTTCTGGTGGATATAAAAGAATATATTCTGGTTTCTTGAATTTACTACTATCAGCAACTTCTTTTTTCTCAAAACGTCCCATCGGTGCTCCGTCTCCATAAAAAGAAACATCATTGATAATAGTAGCAAGTTCTTCTGTAATAAACATATATGGCATAATGATACGTTTTTCATTCTGTTGAAAAGCATTTTCTACAAAAACAAGACCAAGATTGCTTACACTATACCACTGACCAACCTTCTCAGTATATCCAGGAGACCGAATTGCCATCTCACCAGTTTCCCAAATTTTCATTTCAAAACTTAAAAAGCCACCAAACGAACCTAACCAAACATAATTATCGTTAGTAATCCAACGCTTATCTCTATATGTTACAGGAAGATTACGCTCATCAATATTAGGATGAACAACATCTTTTGGACGTACCATTCCAGGAGGAACACTATTCATATCACCAGAGAGACATAGACGGAATCCCATTCCTACTCCGCCATCAATACTACGTACTTGACGTGATACTAAAGTTCTTGTGCTATTGGCAGAAGAACCATAAGTGCCTCCTCTGCGTGTTTTTTGTTGATGAAATGGACCACTTGGTCCAATTGGGTCTACTCCTCCTACAAGATTAGAATCCCAGCTATTATATACCCATTCTTCGGTATTTCCGCACATATCATAAATACCGAGAATATTTGGCTTTTTAGTCTTTACATTTTTTGCTCCAGTTGTAACATCTGCAACTACATCATCGTGAATATTGCTTCCTGCAAAAAGATATTTATGATTATTTCCTGGATATTCATCATTACCTACTTTACCAGGATTACCACCTTTTGCCGCAAACTCCCATTCTGCTTCTGTCGCAAGACGATATGTTTTACCTGTTAAATTATAAAGTCTTGCGAGAAAATCCTGTGCCTGATAGAAATTTACATATTCTACTGGACGATTTGCATCTGCTCCTGGTTCAGATAATCCCATCACTGCATCCCACATTTCAACAGTGACTTCAGTTTCTCCAATATAAAAATCACTTACAGTGACATTTGGCACAGGTTCTACATTTTCTGGTTTCATAGTTTCATCTTCTGATTCCCAGCCCAATGTAAAAGTTCCGCCTTCTACAAAAATCATATTGAATGAAGTATCATATGATACTCCTGCCATATCAGAAGTAATATATTCAGTAAACTAATCACCAGAATTTATTTTATTTTCTTTTGCCATTTATTTACCTTCTCCTTTAAAAATATAATTTAGAAGATTCTTTTGGTTCCTGTTTAGTTAATTCCCAACATTCTGGACAAAGGCATCTGGAATCGCCTTCATGATATTTAACTACATCAGTTAGATCCTGAATACCACATTCTTGACACTGTGCCGTTGCCGTTCTATAACAATTTGGACAAACCCTTGTTCCAGAGAACTCCAAATCATACATATCATCAAAATATGTCATAGATCCACAAACTTCACATTCACAATAATCATCATTTTCATTATAATTATATTCTCTTGTGCACTTTGGACATAACATAATGTTTGGATATGAAATAATTCCATCTCCACAAATGGGACAAGGACATCTATCTCCAATTTTAAAGAATGTATTTTTTGAAGAACAACCTGTATTATCTTGATCCCAAAAATATCTGCTCTTTTTTCGATAAGCCCAAATTGGAGAATAATAAGATGAACGCAATAAATCATTAAATTGATAAGTATCGCTCTCATCAGATACAACATCTGAAAAACTTCTTAGGGTATTTCCAACAGGTATCATTTTTTCAAAATTAAAATTTTTATTAGAAAGATTATCTTTATAAGATCTAATAAAGGTATCTTTCCAAGAAGTCCATTCTCCGAAATTTAATGTTGGTAAAATTTTATCTTTTATAAGATCAATGCCTTTATTTGCGGTAAATGGATATTGTCTTCCCGCAAATATCATTGTTTTATCCATAGAAAAGAAAAATAAAGTTCTCCATTTCTTTGAGTTCCATAATACATCTTCTGGAAAATGCGGCAAAACTGCCTGCTTCTCAGCACGCAGATAACATACTACGGTTGATCTATCAACCATATAATTTAAATTACCAGTACGATAATCGCCATCTAGGGCATGGCAAGAACGCCAATTATGGACGTTTTCGCTAATGCTTAAATAATCAAGAGGATGGACTGAAAAACATAAATATCCAGATATAATATTTTCTTGAATAATACGGCTGGCTTCACTTTGAAGTTGTTTCAATATATTTTTATCATCAACAAAAAATTTAAAGGCTTTTACGACTTTGAAATTTTTTGGGATTGAAATTCCCTCTATGCTTGTAATATATGTTAAACTTGTTTTATTTTGATAAAAATCATCTGCTGATAATTGATGAATAAAATTAGATAATTCATAATTTTCATAATGCTCTTCAATCAAATCAGCAAACCTATCCATTTTTTCTCTTTTGGCAGTATCATCAAGCTCAAAAGATACAAGATTATTAGTTTGATAGATAAGATTTCCATTCATATGATTGATAAAGGTTTCTTTATTTTTTAACCATTGATCTAAAATATTTGAAACCCCAGGAAGGTCTGAAGGAAATCCCTAAGAAGACCAAAGAACCTTCCTAACATCCTCTTCAATCTTTTTTATATCAAAATTATATTCCATATTTACCTCAATCAATTACCGTTACTGGCAATTTTTTCCCAAGACAATCAGGGCAGAATTCATCGGTCTCTTTTTCTACCTCAAAAGGTTCGCCGCATTTCTTGCACCAGTTTATTCCTGTATCTACACAATCAAGACAGTAATAACGAACACCATCATAATCTTTTGCTTTTACAGGAAAAACATCAAGTTCATCATAAACTTTACCACAATGAACACACTGATGCATATGCTTATAATTAGGATAATAGCTTGCAAAATCATCTTCATCATCGGGATAAAGATAATATCTACTAAGAGAATAATAATATTTCTCAAATGGATCAGGAACGTATTCAAAGCAAGGAACATCATTACTGGTACATTCTTTCAACATTTCTTTTACTTTTCTCAAAGTATCAAGCATTACATGAGTATTTAAAGTTTCTGTTTCTCTATGTTCGCCCTTATAACCAACAGAAAGATTTACTCCAGCGGTTTTCCACGCAGGGCAAATGTCGCTAATATCAGAAAAAGTGCCCCAGTCTGTGACAAACCCATAACTTTCTACAAAAGTCTGGAATTGTTCATTTGCACAAGAATAAAACACACAATCATTAGTCCCTTGACGATCCAGCTCAATGATATACTTCAAACCATCAAAAGGACAATCAGGAAAATCTTTAATAAGTGCGGCTGCACCAAGACCGCCAAGTTCTTCATCTGTTGTCAAACAGATATGCGGCAAATAACCAGCCTGCACGATACGCCAAATTAGATATACTCCAGCTCTATCATCAGCACCAAGACCTTCTGGAGACCACATGGTAGACTGTTTTACATCATAAAAGATTCGCTGTGGTGGAGTCTTGAAGACGGTATCCATATGTGCGACCAACATCACAGGAAGATTACCCTCACACAATATGTATTTATCAGTCACAACCATCTTCTCTGATTTGTAATACTTTTTTAGATATTTACGCATTGAGCGAAACAATGCCGGCTGTGTCATCTTAGCGATTGTTTCAAACAATACTTGGTCAGTATTTGTCCATTTAGTCATATATCTAAAAAACCTCTTTTCTTTTTTTCTCTATTATTATTATATAATATTTTTATAAAAAAAGCAAGAAAATAGTATTACTCTTTATTTGGTAAAGCATCAATCATCTGTTTTATTTCTGCATTATTAACGTCTAAAGTTCTAATGAACTTAAATGTTTCTTCGCAATAATGACAGCTATATGGTTTATTTTGACATTTTTGTCCACATTTAATACGTCGATGGGCAAATGCCTTTGGGTCATCGCCAACGTTTGGAATAATTTCAAATCCTCTATTATCTACGCTAAGACCAAGTCCCGTTAGTAAAAGATTTAAGTTTCCTGGCCAATGCTTCTATTGAGTATAAATTTTATATAATGTATGTTCTGTCTCAAGAGAATCTGTAACAAATTCCATATGACTTACATATTCGGCATAAATTTCAACATCCTCTGGACGCACATATGTGCCGCAAATGCCGTTCTTACGCTTCATATAATTATTATAGCATTTATTTACTTGAATTCTAATTTCAACATCGCCGCAAATGTTTTTCACATTCTACAAATCAAAATATAATGGAGCATCAAGTAAAACTTCATTTACTCCTAAATCAAGTAATCCACGCAATTCCCAATAGGTTGAAGCAGGATAAGACCAAAATACTTTAAACCCTCTATCTTTACACTCTTGGATAATATCTGTATCTTCTACCGCAAGTGTAAGATTTAAAATTTCTTTATATGCTTCAATAACATTCCAATCAATTATCTAATCTCTTGGAATATAAATATTTACTTCAGCCGCACAAGTCCAATCATCTGATACAAAATCACGTAATCTTTCAATATCTATATAGTTTACTTTGATTTCTTCCATATCTTTCAATATGCCGAGTGGATGGCGGCTTGATACCATAAATTTCATAATATCCCTCCCTATATTTACTATTATAGCAAAAAAAATTAGTAAAAGCAACTTTCAATTTGGCCTGGCGGGGTGTGTGGCCCGTCGCCGCGGCGAGCAGCCAAAAGAAAATAACCGCGGGGCTTTCACCCCGCGGTTTTTAGAACATTATATCACTCAGCAAACTTTGCGTTAAGGCGGTAAGCAACAACCTTACGCTTCTTGCCACCATCGCCCTCGATGGTCATCTCACCCTTCTCCAGGGTGCCAGCCTTGGCAGCGGCATTCAGACGATAGGCCACCTTGGAGGCGGTCACATCTTCGCCCTCAATGCGGGCCGCGATGTCGGCAATGGTCTCGAACTCACTGGTCACAGCCGCCAGAATAGCCTCAGTAAGAGCATCGCCCTCAGCCTTCTTCTTGGCAGCATTCTCCTTCGCCTTCTCAGCCTTATGGTCCAGCTGGTCAATCTTCTTCTGGGCCCATGCCACGATGGTATCCACATCCAGGTCCTCGAAGGTACCTTCAACGATGGCGGTATAAATCTTGCGGTCGGTCAGCTTATCAGTGTTAGTCATAGTAGTCACCTTTCTGGCTGTTATTGGGAGCCACCCAAAATTTATTTTTTATTTTTTCGTAAGGCTTTCTTTCTTTACCTTACATATATATTATAAAATATTTTTTTTGAAAAATCAATTGGAAGTTATTATGCACTCAATGCTTCGTCCTTATGACGAGACTTGAAGTATTCAAGCTCTTCCTCGGAACAGAGAAGCTCCAGTCCTTTAGGAGTGATATGGTTCATAGGAACAATAGGATATTCGTGACTCCAAGTGCAAAGAATTTTCAATTCTTTTTCAAACTCGGCTTCGCCATCAATGAAAACTTTCTTAGCACACTCAGGACATACCCTAAATTTCAAACCATAGTTATCGCCCCAGCGATTCGGTATCGAGGTCATAAGATCTGTGGCATCGCTATTTTCATCCCAGCCAATCACAAAATTGTAGACGGTATCAATTTCATCATCAACAACTTCGTTACAAACACTACACTCAGGCAGCTGCTCGTAGCAGCAACGGCAGTAGCGGCGACCATGGAATTCATACATATCATCTTCATTAGAGATAGCACAGCCGCACTTATCGCAGTAATAAGTCTCAACGCAATCGTCGCAGCAAAGGTCTCCTTCGGAGTTGAAAGAGCGATCAACTTCACCGCAGCAGACACACTCAGACTCGCCGGAATAATTGATATACAAACGCTTATCGGTTTTGAACCCCTTGACAAAGATGGAATGATAATCATTACCCTCGTAGAAGTCATTATACATAGCAGGTCCGCACTCCATTCTCACGTCAGCCTTAACATCGTTACCAAGGTCAATAATCATATGACGGGTCTCCCAAACCTTGATATTGTCGCAGTATTCAACATTGAAGAAAGGAGCGAACAGCTGACGCAGCCAGTTCAGAGTTTCGTCTTCCAGATTGCGGTTCCAGTAGGGATAACCCTTAATGCCAGACAGCATATCAGGACGCACGATAAAGAACTCTCTCCATCTCTTGGAGTTCCACTTCAGATCATCGCACAGGTGCAGGGAATTAGAAGCAGACTCAAGATAAGCAACAACGACCATAGGAGAGTTCATCATTTCAATGACGCCACGACGGAACTCGCCGTCCTCCCAGCACATACAAGAACGCCAATCGTTCTCGTTGAAGCTGGCGGTCATGAAGTCCAGGGGATGGATGCTGAGGCAAAGGTTTGCACGGATATTAGCCTCGTTCAGAATCTGGCTCTGCCGCAGACGCAGATACTCAAACTCTTCGGAGCATCCGCACTCTCTGGCGAAACGTCCAAGAGTCTTCATCAGTTTGCACCCATGAACGAGTTTGATAACCTTGCCCTCGCCAACAGAGATTTCGCAGGTAGGTCCATCGTATTTGTTGGTAATCCAGGCGTCCACCTGAAAGACGTAGTAACGACCGACTTCTTCGAGAGAAATTTCAATGACACGGTCAACGGTATCTTTCAGATAACGCTGAAACCAGTGATCGTGATTATTCCGCTTCCAGAGGTCGTAGACGTAGGTACGCAGACGCTTGAACTCTTCGGTCCACATAATGCGAGACATCTTGTCGTGGAGTTCGTCGTCATCAATGATAGACTGGATGGGCTTGCGGATAATGAGATTATCTCCAAAGGCTTTCGCCAAAGGGGCCTTCGCATTTTCCCAATACCTAAGAAAAGTCTCATTGCTGACAAAAGTGCCCCTGAGAAATCCATCTTCGATGCGGTTCTGATAGTTTTCACGCAGAAAGCTAATCATTTCCTTCTCTTCGCCAGTCAGTTTTTCAAAAAGCATTTGGAAATCCTCTCTTTCTTTATCTTACATATATATTATAAAATATTTTTTTATAAAAATCAATTAGAGATTTGTTATCCTAAAGGCTTTGAAAGGTCTGTTCCAACCCACATGGTAAGGAACATCTGGCATCTGGCAGAAATATTTGTGCCTACGCAGAGAATACGACGAGCCTCTTCTTTTGTCACCCACATAGGAGTAATATCTTCATCTTTGGTCTGGTTTGCGTTTGTGGGCTCACCAGAAGCGGTAACAAAGATAGTGCTTACGCTTTCATCAGTCATTCCAGGAGACTGATAGCTTGCGGGAAGATCCTTACCATAAGTAAGAATCTTCAATCCAGTTTCTTCAAAGAGTTCTCTATGTGCGGTATCGTAAATCGATTCGTTGGGCTCACGCAAACCTGCGGGGAAGGAATAGCAGTACCCTTCAAGCGGCACGCGATACTCACACACCAGACATACCGCAGTTCTATCTTCGTTGAATGCGACGATGGAGACTGCATCACTCTTTCTTTCGTAAGGGTCGGGGTTTTTATTGCGAGAACAGACTTCGTAAATGCGTCCGTCGCTCAGATGATACCAAAAGTAGTTCAAGAACTTGCCAGCCCAGCGAATATCCTTAGATACAATTTTCATTTTATATCCACTCCACTCTTTCCCAATAAGTTAGTGAGCCATCTTTTTCCCACTCATAACGATAAACTTCTGCGTTTAGAGAATAATAATCGCCATCCAGAGAAATGAGTTTTTCACCATCCCACGCACAATAGCCGCAGAAGATGCCGTCTGGCTCTTCATCTTCCAATTCTTTTGGAGCATTACTCCTCCACTGGATTTTATTCACAGGAGGATGCCCTTCGAGAAGATCTCTAAGTGTTATTTTAGTCATCATAATCAATCTCCACAGCATGATAATGTGGATTTTTCATTTTGGACCCACATTCGGGACAATATTTAGGACAATCAAAAGAAGGCGAACTATATGTTCCGCTTACACTTTTTCCGCAATGAGAACAAGTTTCTTTATCAAACGTCAAGCCACCTTCAATCCACTCTGCATATTCTACAGGTTTTACATCGGCAGCCGGTATTCTTTCAATACAAGTTTTTACTCCAGTAAGAACCGCCTTTTCAGTATCTGTGATTTTATCTTCATGTTCAAGACAACCGTTAATAAATTTAAGAACAGTGTCTGCTTTGATATATTTTTCCATATTTATTTCCTCATAGTAGCTCCGCAGTTGCCGCAATAGTGACTGCCGGCAAATTTAAGTGGATTGCTGTTACCATCTTTTGCCCACCAGGTTTCTGCTTTACTGCCGCAATTGCTGCATTTCCAGGCTCCGATACCCCAATCTATTCCATCAGGGTCCCATTCCCAGGTTCCAAAAACCTTATTTGATACTTTTGGAATATATTTTGAGCAAGCACAGATATTGTCATTACCAATGCCATTTCCAAAAATAGCATCCTCTGGTCCACACGGACATTCTGGATATGTATATTCACAAGAAGAACAGAGATGAACTTTATTATTTGGCTTACTTAGTTTTTCTATAACATCGGCAGCTTCGGTTAAAAACACTTGGGGTCCACGACATCCAGCAACAGCACATTCTATACATTCAGTTTCTGCACAATGTCTAAATAATTTTATAATATTTTCATACATCGTCTTGCCCTCCATCCTTTTGGATAGCCTCTTCTGCCTCGATGATGGTAGGTGCGTAGTACGGATGCAGAAATTTGATTGCATCGCAAATCGTTCCGTTTTCACGTCGGTATTCCCTATTACCCAGTCCACGTATCAAATTCTCATAAGCATCCGCATCAATCAGCCTCCCATGCGGCGGGATAAGAACGGCCTCTGCTTCTTCATAATGCGTTTTGTGCGAGATAATAACTTGACCGTTTGAGTGAATAATCAACCGCAATTCATCGTTTTCTGTTGGCATCTCAATGCCCTTTATCAGTACGCTCATACTTCCTCTTTTGGCTGTTCCACAGCCTCATAGGTTTTCTCAAAAATATCTGGCTTGCAAGGATAAAATTCCCCGTTCACTCCTTTGATGATGTAATCACCAGACATGGCTTTCATATCACCTTCCAAGGTGTGGATTGTGATACTGAAAATTGGAGGGGCCTTGCCGAGCTTCCACGCTTCATCGGACTCCAGATTCATCTTGGCTTTGTCCTCGCCAATCCACCGCACCACGCTTGGCACGTTGAGGTTATGGATCTGTACCGCCTCTACAATAACAGGCTTTTTCCTATACTGACGAATAATATCTTTCATTTCTTTTTCTCCTTCTATTAAAGATAGCGTCGAGCGATCTCGTCTGCGATCTCTTTTCCGTATTTCTTACAATCATGTTTATAATCAATCAACTGTACCACAGGTACGAGGATAATTGCTACGCCCCACACAAGAAACGGAAGACTCCACCCCGGAAGACTGAATAAGAAGTCAATCATTTTTTTCCTCCTTCGGTGGCTCTGCCGGGAGGAAAATAGGGGTGTTTAGATATTGTTCCCACGCCCATTCTACCCAATCTTGATACTCATATGGTCCGTCGCTCAAATCCACAGCTCCTGTGTCTATCAAATCCCCGTGCGGCGGGATGGGGATTGCCACAAACGGTTCGCCTTCAAGTTGACAATACGATCCCTCAACGGTTGCTGTTCCGTCTGAGTGTACATACATATGAAGTGTGTATTGTCCTCTGCTTTTCGGCATCTCCATTCCTTTTATCAGTACACTCATTTGTCTCGTCCTCCATTCATCGCGGCTTCAGCTTCTTCACGAGTAAGAAATACAGTTTTACCAATATCTTCAAACATGGAGAAGCTGAATGATTCCTCTTTTATAAATGTGTCGCAATTATAGCATCTATCTAAGCCGTAACCACCTTCAAACGGACACTGAATAGCTCCTAAGCATTTAGAGACTACTCTAAATACTTTATCGCCTATCTTACATGGCAGAATCACCAACTGTCCCTGTTTTTCCGCCTCTTCGTATTCGGCCAGTCTGTCAATAATCTCTTGTATTCCAACTCCATGCTTTGCGATATTCTGCCACTCCCCGGAATTATCCAATTTTGGGGCCTTTTTTGTGAGATACTTTACATTATACATCGTTTTTCCCTCCGTCCATCGTTTGAATTGGACATTTATCATACCTCTTATCATCCCACATGCAGGCATTAACCGATCGCCCTGTACGTTTGCATTTATACCATTCCGTTCTTTCATCATAGTACACATAGGGGCATATCCTGCACGTGAGTTGATTAGCGTTCTCAGACACCAGTATCCAGACCATCGTCCTGCCCTCCGTCCTTACTTTCTGCATCAGCACAATACCAATCTGGTCTACGAAAACGCCCTTGGCACCAATAAGCACACTCAACAGCATTCCATTCACCAAATTTACATTCTTTACAATGTACAATTTTTACTACGCTCGAAGCTTCCACCACATCAGCGGCAGGAACCGTATCAAGTACATTTATCGCTTGCTGACAAGCCTGAGAACGAAAATAAGGATTATCGAAGGAATCATGACGAAGATACTCTTTAGCTACTTCAATATTGACATATTTATTCATATTTTACTCTCCATAGTTGAATTGTAAACAGTATCTTTTGCTACTTTTTTCTCTCTTTTCTCAGGTTCATCCACATCTACCATAATAGGTGCTTCTGGCTCTGCGGTCATTGGGTTGCCGCAGGACGGACAGAATTTATATTGACCGAGATTATGATCGCAAGGATGAAAATCGCAAATAGAACATCTATAAATAATGTCATAGCAGCCTCTCTGATGGGCGTAGGTATATTGCTGCCAGAAACCTTCTTTTTTATCTGCTTTTACCTTCTGGACGCCGCGTTTGAAACCAAGGACATAAATTTTTTCGAGGAGGTCTTCTCCGTGCTTACAGTCAACTTTATAGTAGTTTTTTGCTACAATATCTACTTTATCAATCATTTTCGATTATTTCCCCTATCTTTAAAAATCCATTTACCAAACTCCTTTATCACAAGGCAGATACCACCGATTGTAACGACACCGCCCAAGGAAAGTAAAAGAGCTACATATATTTTCAAAAATATGAAGAAAATTTTCACAAATTCGTCACTCATATCTTTTACCACCTTTCTATATATATTATATCATAATTTTTTATAAAAATAAAGGAGAGAGCCGAAGCCCTCTCCTTTGCGGGGAATATATTGAGATCAGATGGTGGCGGGACCGGCATTACCGGAAGGCATATTGCCGGAGTTCATCATCAGAAACAGGGGAAGCAGATTGCTGTTGTCCTTGCCATCGCTGTTGCTGTTAAGCATGAAATACATCATCATGGGGTTGCTGGCGAAGTTCATATTGCCGCCCATAAACATCAGCATCATAGGATCGAAATCCTTGCCCTCGCCCAGCATCAGGAAGGGAAGCAGACCGCCGAAGGGATTGTCAGGGCTGGCCGCAGATGCACCATTCATATCGACGAAGCACACAACCTTGGTGAAGAAGTTGAAGCCGAAGGGACTCTTCACAGGCAGAATATCCATCACAGAAGCGGTGGAGTAGTCAATCACATTGACAGTGCCATCATTGGTGTTGGCATTGCGGACGAACACAGGCTTGCCGCCGTGGATAAGAATGTCGCCAGCCGCAATAGCACTCTGTGCCACGGGCATCTTGTAAATCATCTTGGAGAGGTCGAAGTTGATGACATCGACGTCCATCAGTTCGCCATTGGCAGCATTGAAAGCAACCCAGCCATTTGCCTGAGTGCGGACCGCAAGACCATAGGGGCTCATGCGGAACTGGCTGCCGGAAACGGGACCAAAATCAAAATTGAAAATCTTAGAGGTATCCATAGTATTTTTCTCCTTCTTTTTTTCATTTAAAATATCTTCGCAAATTTTATGAAGATCATTTTCTTTTTTATTTAAAATATCTTCGCAAATTTTGCGAACATCATTTTCTTTTAGCATGTCGTTATGAATAGCCACCCAGCTATCACCAAGAGAATAGGGGCTTTCAGTAGTGATTGTATTGCTGTAACGGTTGTCAGCATCTGGGGTTATGCCAGTGGTTGTAGTGGTGTCATACCGCTGAGTAGCGGTTGTATAGCCGTTGGCTGAGACATTGTTGATATATTTGCGATAATCGTTTTCTTTGATGTAATCGTTTTCGTTGTCAGAACAGAACATTTCATGATTCTCCTTTTCATCGCAATCATATGATAAATCAGGAGAACCGAAATTCCACGTTAAGAAAGAGCCCATTGAATTATCGCCTACTGAGAACTCATAATAAACATGTGTTTTAGTAGTATAAGTTGTAAAATAGACACGATAGCTTGTTGTTAGAGCTGGGTTTTCATAAATAATTTTGGCAATATCAAAACAAGAGTCCGGAGAACGAGATAGCTCACGCCAACGCTGATAAGGGATTTTTTCGTAATCTCCAATTTCTACGTCTTCTGCGAAAGCCTCAAGAAACTTCTTTTTGTCTACTGTCCACCATATCATTTTTGGTTCATTTATCATAAGATTACTCCTTTTATTTTTCTATAATTATTATAACATATTTTTATAAAAAAAGCAATCTTATCTGTAGAATATGGTACAGATTATACGAAAGATGTTAATAGCAACAACACTCCAAACAAACACGAAACAACCTTTTTCAAACTCGCTGGCACTATACCATCTTTTATCAAGGTAATAAACGAGAAATGGGGTAACTTTGCGACCATCTTTTAGACGGTCTTTATTATCTTCATACCACTGATAGACATAAGTCAGTAGGCATAGTGCCATAGTGACAAAATAAAAGATATAAAACCAATTGTATTTTGGTGCGATTACAAAATTTTCCATTACATCGCCTTCTCTCTGCAACGCGTAAGAATGGTCTGCTTGGTTCCTTTATACTGCTTGAGTTCCTTAATGGTGCCAGCAATAAAATGCTCGCTGCCGGCATCCCAGGATTTTGCGGAAGTAGTCCAGACATAGCAGTTGCCCTCGTCGTCCCGCATAACGTGCATAGTGCTGGGTCCATAGTAGCCATCAAGGGCAATAGCCTTCTCAACGGTCACGAAGGCTTCAATCTTATCGCCAACTTCACCCTGATACTCACTGGTATCTTCTTCGTAGATAAGGTTTTCAACGGCTTCGATAACTTCGCGTTCAGTTTTGAGAGTGCCATTCTCGTTGCCAACGAGTTCCCAATCCAGCCGCACGGCTTCCACATCGTCGGGAATGTCATCGGGGATGGGCTCGGTGCTGATGAAATACCAGCCCCAAAGACGGCTATATCTTGCAGAATTGAGTTTGAAATATTCCTTATCTTCATAGGTATTGCCCTTGAAGATAGTGATGTACCCGTTATCGAAACCGAGGACTTCCTTCTGAGTTTTAAGGACGACAGAAGCCTCGTCCGCAGACTTCACTTCATCGGGATACATTCTGGCATACTCTTTTTCCGTATACCAACGCACGTTCTTGAGAGCCCCAGTCTTCGTGCGAACCTGAACGTACTGACGCCCCTTGGTAGTGAATACATCGCCTACCACTTCCAGATTCTGATAAGATTTAGCAACCATTATCGAACACCTCCATTATCAGTATCGCATAAACGGGCTTTCGCTGGGGCCAATCGACTGACGTTTGCTCTCCATAGGTTCCCATCGGGCGCAGGTCATATTTCGCCATTTGGTGGGATTCCACCCATCCTCATCGGGGCAGCCGAAAAAATCGGCGGTATCGTCGCAACACTCCAGCATAAAACGAGTGAGTTCTTGCTGTCCTTCGCTGGTTTCAAGGTTCCCCATCCAGGAGTATTCCTTAGTGTCGCCTTTTGGAGTAAGAGTGGTGACTTTGACAAATTCCACCATTACTAAATCACTCCTTATCTTTATTTTCTATAAATATTATAATATATTTTTTTATAAAAATCAAAGGGAGAGCTTTTAGCTCTCCCCATTGAACAATGATTTATCTATAACGGCAAAATTGGCTCGATGAATATACAATTTTGCTCCATCAATAGTAAGTTCGGTTGTTTTAGGCAAATTGCGTGAAACTTCCCAGGATACATTATTACCAGAGAACAGACAAATAGGATTGCCCTCCTGGCTCTGAATAATAACGATTTTTTCACCGATGTTATAATTGCGGAAATCTTTCGTCATCCACCACCAATTGACAGTCCAGGCGTCAAAAGTGCGGAGGTCGTGCGGTGCACCAACGGTTGCGTTGCCGCCAGACGCAGTATTGACATACTCTTCCGGCAAGACGCATTCCTGCTTCACCAAATAGTTATCGTAAATCAAAACGGTGCTGCCGCAAGTTTCAATGTTATTACCATCAATATCAACAGACACGATTGACGACATCGTCCAGCCAGAAATCCAACTACCATCGCTATCCCAGTAATATTCTTTTACTTTATTGGGAGAGATATTAAATCTGGAACCCTGCGTCGTCAGCCAGTTTTGACCGGCATTATCATAAAACTCTGCGATAAAAGAAAGCTGATAGGGCTCGCCATTCTGGTTTGTTTCGTGCTGATTTGCCGACGAATGCGTCTCCATATCGAAGGTGCCGCAGCCAACAAAACCAACCACAATCAAAACAGCCAGAAGAAAAACAACTATAAAAATGCAGACAATCTTTTTCATTTATTTTCTCCTATCGTATTGAATTATTCAATTTTTTATGCTATAATAAAAATAAAAAGGTGTGATTAATATCTTACAGCATCTCTTGGTAACATCCACGGTTCTTTTCTATAAAACCGTTTTAGTTTTGACCATTTTTCTTCAGACATTTTCCAAATGCAATCGCGATAAACTCTTGCTGCGTCCGTAGGTTCATATGAGTAATATTCTCTCCAAAGTTTCCAGCCGTCTCCTTCGACCATAGGACCGATTAGCCCTGATGCATCGAATAGAAACTGATTAGTTGTTTTATCGCTATAATAAATTGTAACAACCATAGCGAAATGATTTTGAATTTGATTATAGGCAATATCAACCTTATAGAAAAACCGGAATCGTTCTATAAGGATAAACGCAAACCAATAGCAGTTACCGTTGAGGAAATTGTCTTGGGTGCCATTAAAGTTCTTGATGAAGTCCTCTATATCAGCAACAACCTCTTTGTTCTTCATCATTTTTATTTGCGTATCAGTCATATTTTCTTGTCCTCTTGGATAGTTTTATTAAAAAAGGTTTTTCAAAGCCGAAAAATCGAATTTCTCGGCTTGAAAGGGCTAACGATTTTTGACGGTTACAAAACGGATTTTATGCAATTTGCGCAATAAATATGCGTTTTCCCGTCTATTACTTCGATAAGGGGCTCTAATAGACCGGCACCGCAGATTTCGCATTGCGGCAAGTAGATTAGATGTTTCGAACAGAAATCATCTGGCTCAAATTTGCCGGCGAGTTGCGGCACGGCTATTTGACAGGTTTTTTGCTGCGGGATGTAGAGGCCGCAAGAGCCGCAGTTTTTATGAAATGGAGGTATCAAATCCAACGCCCCACAATCCATTTAGTAAAAGAGGGCATCTCATCTTTTGGAATGAAATTGTCAAAAAAGGTATGGAAACCTTCTTGAATTTCACAAATGTCAGGATAATCGACAAAGACGGTATTCATATCAACTGCTTCGTCAGTGCAATCAAAACCAAAGGTGTGGATAATTTTGCCGAAATAGCAATCTTCTACTCCGCGAAGAACATCCACATCAATGAAAAAATCTTCATATTTGGCGAAAAGAGGATGATCGTAAGCGGCGTCAAGGGCTTCGTTCCATTTCTGGTTGGGAATACGGTAGCCGGCAACGATAATGACTTCGGGTTCGTAACTCATTGAATTTCCTCCTCATAAATAGTGTTTGCGTCTCCACGCAGTTTATTTGCGATTTTGCTTTCGCCTTTGAGCTCTTGGAGCCCGTCTCGGTAGTTCCCAGCACCTGCCGCAAGTATTTTGGCAATATGACCTGGAACCTCAAAAAAGGTATATTCATCTCCAGCCGCAATGGCTTTGATGGTTTCAATATTATCAACATAGTGAGCCTTTTCAAATTTTGAAACAGCATCACTATGGCTTTCCGCATAGAGCAAAACTTGGATATGCTTTAAAGTCAAGGGATCAGAAATGTCGTCCCAATATTCTGCTTTTATAATATAAGGATACATAAAGCATTTCTCCTTTCTTATTTTTCTATATATATTATAACAAAAAAAATTTGAAAAATCAATAAAAGAAATTTTGTTAAAATTTTTGGGTAAAACTTAACAAATTATTGTAAAGATTTCACATTTTATAGTGAAAGGATGTGAAAAACATGGATTATTCTTTGTTAAAAAATAAAGTTTATTTATATTTATTGGCTTTTTATAATAACAAGAAGAAACCTTCTTATTCAGAAATAAGCCAAAATATTGATATTTGTAGATAGACTGTTAGTAAAAAAATGCAAGAATTAGTTAATGATGGTATTGTTGTAATTACAGAAGATGATAATATATAGGTTGATAATGTATTATAGATTGATGTAAATGAATTAAAGAAACTTTTAGAATAGCGTATTTATAATCCAACAAAGATCGCTCAATTATTACTATTAGAAGGTGAAAATTTAACAAATGATGAATTAGCAAAAACATGCGGAGTTTCAAGAGCATCTTTTTATAATAATTAGCATGCGAACGGAACATTTATTTATGGTATTGTTTCTGAAGGTTAGTTAAAATATATTGGTTCAACGGATAATATGGTTGAAAGAATAAAATAGCACATAAAAAATAGACCATTTTTAAAACCTGACAATTTTATTATATTAAAACAAATTTCTTTAACAGGCAGATATTCTGATGAAATAGAATTAATTCATATTTTATAGCCTGAATGGAATAAAATGGGTTGTTAGTAATAAAATTGTAATAAAGGAGCCAATGAAGCAAAATGCCAATAAACAAAATTATATATTCAAAACGCATAATGGAATTACTTGTTGCCGCAGGTAATGTGCCTCTTTAGTCTATGGCTAATCCGTACAAGCCAGAGTTTTAGTGCTGGATTTTTGAGGCAAATGATAAATTTTAGAAAGATTTAGATAGAATATTAGGTGAGAAAAATGTTGAATGACCGCACTTTTATATTCTATCCTGACTGGCTTGATTGTATAGAAAGATTGAATGAAGATAAAGATAAATTAGATTTATTTAGTATTATAACTCAGTATGGGTGTCGTGGAGAATACTCGACTGAAAATCAGATGATGGCTGGAATTTTTGAGTCATTGATAAAACCCAAAATTGACATCGCCCAAGGACGCTATGAAGAGAAGATAAATGGAGGAAAAACCTCTGGACGCAAAAGAGTTATAGATGATGACGAAATAAAGTCCTTGGCACAAACAGGTATGAAAGCAAAAGATATAGCATCACAGTTGAACGTGTCGGTTGACGCAATTTATCATAGTGATGGATGGAAGAATAGAAATTTGTAAAAATAAATGTGATTTTTTACAAGAAAATTTGTAAAAATTGGAATAGTTTTTACAAAAATTATTTGTAAATTTGTAGATAAAATTTGTAAAATACAAATTTTCATTTGTAATTTGTAGTTTGCTCTATTATCTATTACAAATTACAAATTTGGCAACAAATTTCTCCGCATACGCGGAGAAAAATGTTTTATTGGGAGTATCTTAAAAATCCTGGCTGCCTTCGGCATCCAGGCTTTTATAAGATACTCCTGGGCTGCTCGGGTATTAAGATTGGAGGAAATGAAATGAAAAGGAGTAAATCAGACTGGATATAGATTGTAGGACATAATATTAGAAATGATACATACCAAGTTTTGGAGAGAATTTAGGAAGGTGAAACCTATGAAGAAATTATCAAGGATTTGGATAGTAATAGAGAGAAATATGGAATTAAATCAGATGTTTGTTTAGTCTCAGAAGGAAAAATAAGACAGTATTTATCTTTGGTAGAAATAGACATCCCATAGATACAAAAGAAACAAGAAATACATAAGAAATATCATACTAAGTATAGTGATATTACTGGATACGGGGTATATGGTATTTTTATTGATGATAAAATTATTTACATTGGATAGACCCATGATTTCAGATAGAGATTTTAGGCTCATAATACCTGTTTTCATTGTAGTGATAAATTGTTATATTAGAGAATGAGAGAAGAAAAAGAGAATGGTAAGCAGGTTTCTATTAAACCATTGATAAATGTAGAAGAATTAAAAACCGATGAGAAGATTACTGAGAGGGATATATTTGCTATGGAGTTAGCATTGATTACATTATATCAACCTTATTATAATTACGAAGGAAAAGTAGCACCTTATATTTTTTCTACAAAAAGAAAAGGTAGAGACATGTTAGAGGAGGAAAATTGAAATGAAAAAGCCAATAACAGAAATTGCAATGAATGGAAAAATTTATCCAATTGGGATATAGATGGTAAAAAGTAATGAGATAGGATAGTTTTTGAAAACAAATCCTTCAAGAGGAGAATTGTTTATAGATGAAAATGGAGTTATGTATGTGATAGATAAAGGTGATTTGGAAGTATATTGGAGAAGATTAGGTGGAGAAGTAATAGAAGAGGAAGAGGAAGAAAAAGGAGAAACAGGATTTTTAGATGATATAAAACTTGATTTATAATAAAAAATATAGTATAATATAAATAGAAAATAAAATAGTGGGGGTATATATATTTACTGGAGCTATATTTATTTTCAAATAAAAAGATTGGAGGAGCTTTCGTAAAATTTTCAAAAAATGAAATGAAAATTCGAGCGAAGCGAAGAATTTTATGGGATACCTTAGTCAAAGAGGAAAAATAGGACAATATAAAGGTAAAGATGTTTATGTGGTAGATCTTTGTGACGTTAGCGAAGATATGAAGCATAATGATAATATTTTTCTTGCGGTGATTGAGCCAGAGAGACGGAAAGCTGTAATGGTTTGGGATGGATTTATCGTAGGAGAATTGGATGATTCCGGTGAAGTGTATTTGTATCCAAATAAAAAGGGGAAGTATGTATGGCCGGAAAAGAAAAAGAAGAAGAAAGTAGAACAGCGTAAAGAGGAAGTAAAGGAAGTAGATTTGGATAAGTTGGCACTTAATGTGTCTAATGGATACGGACAGTTTTCTAAGGTAGTGGATGGATTTTTTGCGGGATTGGAGAAGTTGTGGCAGGAAATAGATGTAGAAATCCAGGGACAGGACAATTTCTGAGGATATATGGTAAGCTGCGACGTAGGCAGATAGTTTTATTAGATAAACGAAGAAAGAAATATCGTATAATTAAATTTGTTGATAGTGAGCCCTGGATGGTGTAAATGGTGAAAACTGTGAGAGTGGCGTGCCCCCGACCGGGCACAGATGTCTCTCCCATTTCACCGAGCCCGTCACCGTTTTTCATTCTATAAAAAAGATAAATAAAAATAGCCCCCTGAGCTTTCGCTCAGAGGGCTTATTCTGCTATTTACTTATCTTACATACTTGTTGAGGAACTCGTCCAGAGCACTCTGGGGCTTAGACTCCGCCTTCGGCGTAGCCATAGCCGCAAACAGCTCATCGTACTTATCCACCATATCCTTAATCTTATCCATCTCCTGGACCACTTCGTCGGGGTTGATGTGCTCGATGACCTCAATGAGTTCATCGCCGAGACCCCATACCATCACGATCTTTTCCAGGGCAATCAGCAGGCTGTCAATGGCGTCAGCCTTGTCACGAGCGAGCTCGCGGGCACGGAACTCGGCCGCTTCATCAGCCTTTCTCTTGGCCTCGGCTTCCGCCTTGAGGCGTTCGTTCTCCTTGTTGGCGTCGTTGATTGCCTTGGTGAGCTGGGCGGCGAGGCTGTCAGCGGTCTCACCAGCCTGAAGGCGGGCGAGGAATTCAGCAGTAAAATCCATATGTATCAAATCTCCTTTTTTATTTTCTATATATATTATATCAAAATTTTTTTAAAAAATCAACTCGAGGCTCACAGAGCCTCGAAAAATTATTGAACGAAGAGAAAGCCGCAAAACCACTTTTCTAATGCCAATGGGGTTATTGTAGCCCTCTCTGGCTATATGCGTTCAATGCTCGCTGGGAAAAATTGCGGCAGCCCCGTTCGGACGTCCGAACGGGGTCTTTTTATTATACCATAATTTTTATTGAAAGTCAAGCGAGCGGCCGCATATGAGTCCCGGTCGGGGACCCGACCGGGTTTCGGGAGTAATAGGGAGAGCGGCATATGCCGCTCGTGTGAGCGAAAATTTTGCATATGGTGTGCTGGGTGTGAAGTTCGGCTCAGCGCGCCCGCGCGCGAGCCGCTGAAAAGGCCCGGGCATTCAGCCGCAATTATCCCGGGCGAGCGAGGGTTCTCCCTCGCTCATTCGTACTGCTCCACCTTGTATTCGTCGGTGCAGATGCTAAACTCCTCAGGGCGGGATTCTTTGAAGCACTTCACCGCTTCCTTTTTGCTCTTGGCCCAGACGTCCCACTCCCAGGTTCCCGTGAATACGTAGTAGTGGTCGGGTTCCTCTTCTTCCTCTTTTGCCTTTTCCAGCTGGCGATTGACAATTTCGTTCAGCAGTTCGCCCAGCTCTTCATCGGTCAGGTCTTTAAGGGCTTCTTTCAGGTTCATTTTATTTCTTCTCCTTATTTATTTTCTCGAACACGGCGACACCGACAAAAAAGCCAATCAGCACGCCGAGTTCCACGCCTACGCAAAAGAATAAAAGAGCTATTTGTGTCATAGTCTTATTTCCTTTCCTCTTGGATTGATTATAGTATAGCACAAAAGCAGAAAAATGTCAATAGGTTTTTTGAAATTTTTTGCCCGGGCAGTTAGCCGAGGATTACTCGGCTAATAGTGCTTGAATTGCCTGCGACCACTTTTCATAGCCAAAAAAAGTTTGTTCGGGCGGCTTTACAGGCTCCCCATTCACGAAGTGATACCCACGCATCAGCAGGTCTTGAGTATCTAACAGGTTGCCGTTTTCATCCTCCCAGACGAAGCAATCTTCATCAGGCTCCCAGAAAAGGGCGGCATCGTCGCACTCAAGGACAGGGTTCTCGCCCTCGTCAACCAGTTTGCAAAATTTCCACTGATCGAAATAGGGGCAATCCCAGCCATTGACAGGACAGCAGAATCTTTTTTTCAGGTTCATTTTATTTCTCCTCTCCGTAGTGGTCGAACCGTTGCAGGCGTTCCTCGTTTCCATCCAGAGCATACAAGAGCATGTCATGGGCGGCTCGATAGGCAGCCGCATACTCATAGGATTCGCGTTCATCCCAAAACTTATAACGCTGATAGAGCATTTTGACGACTTTCCAAACAAGTTTTTCGTTTTTCATTTCTTCTCTCCTCTTGGCTCTTGGTGATTATAGTATAGCACAAAGGAAGGTATTTGTCAAGAGGTTTTTGAAAAAAATTGGGCCCGGGCGACCGAGGAGAGTTTAACTCTCCTCGATAGCATCATAGCCGATGAACTGATAGACAATGTCCCACTGAAGGTCGGTGCCGCAGTCCTCACAGTGGCCGCCGTCACACAAACGCAGTTCCTTAATAGTAGCGATATTTTCGCCTTCGATGATGCTATAGCAGTCATCTCTTACGATGTGCGTGCCGCCGCACTTGGGGCATTTCAGTTCTTTCTGCATTTTATTCATCCTCCCCGTAGTAGTCAAACTGTTTGAGGACTTCGGCGTTCCCCTGCACCGCCGCCAGCAGAATGTCGCAGGCGGAAGAGTAGGCAGTAGCCGCAATTCCGTATTTGACTTTGAACTCTTCGCTCTTGGTCTTGCTTTCGGCACGCTGATAATACATGCACCGCTCGTGGAGCATACGCTGAGCTTCATGAATCATGTTCTCGTTAATCATTTTTTTTCTCCTTTTGGCTTTTTGTGATTATAGTATAGCACACAATAGAGCATTTGTCAATACCCAAATGAAAAAAATTTGCGCCCGGGCGCCCCCCCTCCCGCAGGAGGGGGGAAGGCAAGAGGGGGATTACTCCCCCTCTCCCTCGTCAGCCGCAGGATACACGCCGAAGGGGGCGAAGTAGGTGCGACGCTTGACAGAACCCTTGCTGACCTCGCCAGCCTTGAACGCCTGCCGCAGGATGGCGGACACGTACTGGTTGGACTGACCCTCAACGGCGGGGCAGGTCTTGATAAGGTCGCCGCAGGTGAAGCCGTTCTCGCCCTCGGTGAAATTGTCGTTGATGAACTCCACCAGAGCCGCACGCACAGCCTCGTTGGCGGTCTGCTTGGCGGTGGGCTTACGCTCCGCGCCGTTCTTCTTGTCGAGAGCCGCAATCATGGCGGTGAACTTCTCGGCAACCTCAGCGGGCAGGTCGCAGTTCTCCAGCGCATAGGACAGAGCCTTCCGATTAGTCATCTTCTCAGTGTTAGCCATAGTATCTACCTCTTTCTGGCGTAGGTCGCCACCCAAATTTTTTATTTGTCAGAGGAGGTTTCCCTCTCTCATTGACATCCTTATTATAGCACATTCGCTTCGGTTTGTCAAGCCCTTTTTTTTTATTTTTTTCAGATTTTTTTGGGCTTGCGGCTTGGGGTTTTCCCTCACCCTTTGTGCCTTTATTATAGCACACTCGCTGGGGTTTGTCAAGGGGTTTTTTGCATTTTTGTGAGAGATTTTATTTTACTTACAACAGGTTACGAGCCTGTGAGAGGTTGTTTTCTTCTCCCCTTGACGATTATAGTATAGCACAAACCGCCCAAAATGTCAACATCAACTTTTGTTAAATTTTTTAACGGCGCCCGGGCGCCTCCCCTTAGAAGGGGAGGTCGTCATAGATTTCTTTTGCCCTGTCCTCGTTGTATTCCTCATTGAGCTGGGGAATGTCCCAGAAGGGGCGGCTGGCGATGTAGTCCGACAGATGAACGAGCCTGTCAATGTTGGTGAAGGGTCTGTCCTCTTTGTCCTCTACCCACTGGCCCATGTGAGAGCGAATTGCCATCAAGAGCAATTCGGGGCAGGGGTGGAAGTCGTATTCATCTCTGAAAAATTCCTCCCACGCCGCCGCTACATCTTCGGCGGCAAGTTTGCCGTGCTGGGCGTAGCACTCTTTGTCCTCGGCGTCGCCGCTCCCATACTTGCGGGTATCGTGAAGCAGACAGGCGGCGATTGCATAGTCCTTGTATTCGGCTTTCATGTAAGCGTAGGAACTCATGCGGAGCAGTTCATCACACACCCACACCACGGCACGAGTATGACGCACAAGCCCGCCCTCGCCCTTGGTGAACTGCGGATGATACTTGCCGCTGGACGATGCCCCAGACTTCCAGAACCATTCCCCGACGTGCACGTCGAAGAACCAGCGGATGAAGTCCCGCAAGTCCTCGCTCTGAATGAGCTGGATTTCACGCTCGAAAAATTCATGCTTTTCCATAGATTTTCTCCTTTTGGTGTTCGGCCACCGCCCCTTAAGTGTCTTTAGTATAGCATACTTTTGGCTTGCTGTCAAGGGGTTTTAAAAAAATTTTTTGGCGCCCGGGCGGCGGGGAGGCTTATCGAGCCTCCCATTCCTTGTCGCACCTTGCGATTGCGATACGCTTTTCCGTTTCAAGGTTGCACTTGTCTTTGCAGTATGCATAAAGCGAAGCCTCCGTCAAGGTGGGGTCCCATTCCCAATCGGAAATGTTGTATTTCCACCATTCGGTGATACGCTCCCACAGGTTGCGGGGCGGCAGATGCCATTTCATCACTTGCACCCGCACCACAGGATTGTAGAAAAAACCACCTTGCGGCAGACGCGTCAGTTTGACGGTATACACATCACGCCCGATGCGATAATCTTCATAACGAATTTCTTTTTTCATTCAGAAAACCTCCACTTCTTTCAGCCTGCCATCCTCGAATGTCAGATTGACATACACATTTCCTTTACCCCAGCCAACAGGAAGTTCATCTTCCAAATTTTTTGTCAGCAGTCCAGCACGACGCAGAAGTTCCAGCACAAGTTCAAGATCGCTCATTATTTTTTCCTTCCTCTCTTGTTTTCTGAATACAGTATAGCACATTTGCGGCTATTTGTCAATACCCTTTTAAAAAATTTTTTGGCCCGGGCGGGGAAGCCCTTATTACAGAGCTTCCCATTCTTTCTCCGCATTGCTTTGGGTGTCCCAATCCTCAACTACCAAAGCCATAGCTTTGGCGACACGCTCTTCCAGTGTATCACCTGACTTGGAGGGAATCCAATAGCCAAAATGATAGCGGCTGACGGTAAAAAATTGCTTTAGGCGTTCCCAGAAATTACGGGGAATGTCTGCGGGATCTTCGATTTCATACCGCACCATCAAACCGAAGGTGGTATCGGAGAATTTGTCAAAACGAACCCGAAAGATGTGCTTGCCGAGACGACGATAGTCATACTTAGTATTTTTCATTTTTATCGCTCCTTAATCATTTCTGCGGCGAACTCGCAAAACTTTTCAATGAGTTTATCATCCTCAATGTAGAAGCCATCAGAACCAAGCCAGCTCTGAAAATTGGCAATGACCTGCATGAATCGCCAGTCGGGAAAGCACTGTTCCCACACATTACCAAGGTCAGTCAGTAGCGGCTGAATACGCTTAATGTCTCTCATGTTTTTCCCTCGCTTTCTGGATACAGTATAGCACACTAAAAAGGATTTGTCAATACCTTTTTGAAAAAATTTTTGGGCCCGGGCCTTTGACCCCTATAGGGGTCAAACGTCATCGGTATAGCACCCCATGTAGGGGTCAAAGCCGCAGTCATCGTCAACGTCCGCAGGCTCCCAGTCAGGGTCGCAGTCATTGGCATGTTCCAGACATTCAAGGGCATAGTCATCGAGACCCAGAGGATCAAAATCTTCAGGGGTGCAAGGTCTGACTTCGTAGACAATCAGCATAGTGTCCAGATTGGTCATCCGCACGCAGGTGCAGCCGACAACCACGTCAAAGAGATTGTCACAGAAGGTCATGATGACATCTTCGGGGGTGGTGTCAGAGAACAGGGCACAGGGGGTTTCCTCTTCGCCGCAGAAGTAAGATACGCTGTAAAGGGTCATTTTCTTTTCTCCTTTCGTTTTGTGCCTTCATTATAGCACATCGGGGTCTATTTGTCAATAGGTTTCGGGAAAAAATTTTCTGGCTTGCGGCCGGGTCAAACCAAAACAAAAAGAGCCAAAGGGCTTGTCTCGCGGAAATTCGACCATCGCACGAAGCACTACGCACCGCACGATGGGAGATACCATTACCATTCAGATGGTATCTTTTTACAAAACTCTTTTAAAGGACACTTTTTGCAATCATCATTGTCAATGCAAACTTTGAGTATTGTTAAAAGAGCTTTAACCAATTCCAGAGACATTTTCCTTTGACTCCTTTCATTATTTAGTTTTTATTAAATCAATCAGTTCAAGGAAACGCTGTTCGACATCCGGGTCGCCGCTCCACTCCGCACGCAATTCTTCAAGCCTCTTGGCTGTGTCATTCTCACATTTGCGAAGTAGGATAGTATCATCATCTTTTACAATGATTTCAATTTCATCTCCGCCCATCCAGCGTAAAGAATTGCGAATGTCTTTTGGAATGGTAATGCGTCCAATGTCATCCATTTTCTTTACGACATTCATTCTTTTCACATCCTTTGATTAAATTATAACAAAAATTTTTTAAAAAATCAACTAAAATCCGGGAAAAAGCAGGATTTTTTACTAAAAATCCTGCTTTTTTGCCATTTTACTTGCGTGGTGCACTCAAAACGATGCGATACTTAACATTATCCATCGAAAAATCAAGCTGACGCTCAACATTCGTAACGGAAATGTCAGAAATCCCAGCATTTTCAAGTGCCTGCTTGACAATCTCAATGAGTTCTCGCTTGGGTTCGTTTGCCTTGCGTTCTCGCTTCTGGAGATTAGGGACAAAGGGCTGCTTGCGGTCGCTCTGCCGATACTTGCGGGTTTCCTTTTCCTGCTCTTTGGTTAGGTCGTATTCGGTCTTTTTGCCCTGCTCCACAGCCTTGTCGTAGGCAAGAACCTCGTCAGCCTCAGCCGCAGTCAAGCCGAGATTTTTCATCAGCTTTTCCTTCTGGGTCATCGCTTCCCCTCCTTTCTGCTAACATTATAGCAGATTTAATCCTCGTTGTCAATAGTGAATTTTTATTTTTTCAAATGAATAAGTATGCGGGCGCCCGGGCGCTTCATCGCCCTAAAGCGATGAAGCCCTTTGGGGTTGCGGGGTGGAGGGGGATTACTCCTCCTCCACCTCCACTTCACGCAGGCGGAAGTAGGTACGCCGCTTCTCGGTGTACTTCTCCACAGGACCCCGCCCCTCGTCATAGAGCTGACGCATCAGAGCGGACACATACTGGTTGGACTGCCCCTCGCAGGCGGGAACCTGCTTCAGCAGGTCAGAGCAGGTGAAGCCTTCGGGACGCCGAGCGGCAAGGAAGTCGAGCAGGTCAGCCTTGACGCCCTCGTTGGCGGACTGCTTCGCAGTCATCTTCTTGGGAGCGGCGTTCTTCTTGTCGAGCTGTTCGACCATCTTCTGCCACTTCTCACGCACATCGGCGGGAGCGTCAGGCAGGTTTTCCAGAGCGTAGAGCAGAGCGGTCTTGTTGGTGGTCTTAGTCATGGTATCAACCCTTTCTCCGTTTGTGAGGTTCGGCTCCTCTTGATTACGGTCTTATTATAGCACACTCGCTGGGGTTTGTCAAGAGGTTTTGAAAAAAATCTGCAACTTTTTTTCAGCGTTTGCTTTCGGCTACTACCGCTTGCAGACAGATTCGCCTATTTGCTTATCCCCATAGGGGGCTCGGCCACTTTGCCGAGTGCCTTTCCCCTCTTGACGATAACAGTATAGCACATCCACCCATAGATTACAATAGGCAAATTGCACAAATTAAAACGAATTTCAAAGATTTATTTGTGCAATTTGACGGGCGCCCGGGCGCAAGGGGGGCATTACACCCCCTCAACGCCCAGACTTTTACATGCCCCCATCTCATGGACGAGTTCCAGCAGCTCTCTTGCCTTGGCGACAGCATGAATGAGAACTTCATTCTGTTCCACACGCTCCCACTCCCTGTTGGAGCGACACCAGACCCACTCCTTGACTTCGCACTCCTTGAAGATGCGGTCGCCACCCCACATGTCGATGGGAACCATGACCTTGCGGGTGTTGCCCGTCGGCTTGATGTAGCAGCCGAACTTCAGAGCGTTGATTTCGCCGCCGTTCAAGCCAAGGTCGCTGGCGTAGAAGGGCTTGCCGTAGGCACGAACTTTCATAGCGTTGACGATGTTGTTGAAGCTGTAATTATACATTTTTCATTTCTCCTTTAGCGTTTGGCCGCCACCCCTTAAGTGTCTTTAGTATAGCACAAACGCAGGGAAATGTCAATACCTTTTTCAAATTTTTTTCGCCCGGGCGCAATTACCCCCTGTAATCAGGGGGTAAGGGTGGTTTCACTGGCGAAGGCTTTTGCATGATAGGATTTGCCGATTGCAAGAGCGGTGTCGGTTTGTTCTTTGGATTCACAGAAGCAGGAAAAAACAGCGTGCTTGCCTGCGATAAAATAATGATTAGGAATAGCCGCCCATGTTAAAGAATCGTGCATACCTTCTGCGTCTTGATTGGAAATAGTCATTTCCACTTTCCACAAGCGGTCTTTCCTCAGCTTTTCCTCGAACAGCTTTACGCCATACACGCCGACAAGATTACAACCCATAGTAATTGCGACCTTGCCAAAAGTGGAAATGTCCGCGGTTGCGGTCAGCACCACAATGTAAGAATACAGACCAAACGCAAGAGCGTTCCAGATTGCCGCATTTACTTTTCCACCCTTGATAGTCATAACAGACTTGATAGTGGAAAGCACAACATTTGCGAACGTGCAGATGATGAAAAGATACAGCATTTTAGCACACCTCCAAAAACTTGATGAAGCAGAACACCACGGCAGAGGTCAGCACTACATCTACAAAACCGTGCCAGTAGGCTTTCTTGCTCTTGGTATTAAACCACTTGACAAAGGCGGCGGTGAGGTCAATCGCCAGATACACGGCGAAAATCGACAGGAACAGAATTTTCATTTTCAATTTCTCCTTCATCTTTTGTGCCTTTATTATAACATAATTTTTTATAAATGTCAAGGGAAACTTTCCCTTTTTAGAAAAAAATCGGCGCCCGGGCCCCCTAACAAAAATGTTTAGGGGACAGGCGTCCCTGTCCCCTAAGCGATAAGAAAAGCTTTTCCATGTTTGCTTTCGTCCATAATCCGCTTGGATGAAAGAATACTTATAAAGAAAGTTGACAGCGGTATCGTTTTTTACGCATTTCACAAAAAATCAATACGAAAAAATTTGCGTTTGCCAAGGGTCTAAATCAATCAAAAATGCACGCGTGCTAAATTAAAAACAAAACAATCATTACAGAGTTGCGGGCGGTGGTCTTGCCATTTTTTTACCCTCCTTTAGTGTCCGAAGTACCCTGAATAGTCAAGGATGATGGGCTTGTTGTTCATCCAGCCGACATTACAGTCGTGCAGGTCGCCAATGTGGTTTTCCATCGTCCACTTTTCAAGGGAACGCATGAATTTTTTTCCGTAGAGCTGGATTGTGCGAGCGAGCCAAAGGTCATTGAGCCTAAACCCGTCATACATTCCATCCGCTACCTTGCTAACGATGGGCTTGCGGTGGGCGTTGCACTTCTTCCGCAGGCGGCGACGATTGCCAGCATCGTCAAGGTAATCGTTGTTGTCAATCGTGTATCGGGGCTGTACATAGAGCTGAATCCCATTCTTGAGAGTGCAGAGAAGGGCAGTTTCCAGCAGAACACGCTCCACACGATAGGCACAGGCCTTTTTATAGTTGTCAGCTTCAAGCTGGCAGTAGTTGTGCCTTGCATAGCTGTAATAATTAGGAACTTTGATGACAAAATCCCAATCCTTATGCAGAAAGACGGTTTTGGTTTCGCCGTTCTGGTTAATGTCGCAGACGCCGCCCAAAAAGTCATAGCAATCGCAATGATGGGTGGTATCGGTGCAGGCATCTTCAATCCTTGCCATGATTTCTTGAACCGTGGGGTCAAGAGAGATTCGGAACAGGTCCATCTTGTTTTCTCCTTTCCTTGCCCTTTGTGATTATAGTATAGCACATTTTCAGAAAAAATCAAGATGGCATTTTGCACAAAATTTCATTATCTGCTCTTGGATTTTTGTGCAAAATGACGGGCGCCCGGGCGGTTAGCCATTGCTAACTGTAAATAGAACGAAACGGCGGGGGGATAAACCAACACCCGCCGCTCGTCCAGAAAGAACAAAACAGAAAGGAGAGAAATGAAAAAGAAGTAATCAAAGTTATAATAGCCCTTCTTGGGGGCGGCTCTTGGCTTCTACTGCCATTTAAAAGGACTTATTTTACTCGCCGCACCGCCCCCGCAGGGGGAAATTTTCCACTTTCGACAGGAAACATTTACCAAAAATCACTCGCCCACATTTCACAATAGCCTGTGGCGCTCGGCTCCTCAGCTCGTGGTTGGTATGCCTTTTTCAATTTGAAAAAGTCCCTCGTCAGCTTAGCACCATACTCCCTAAAAGTCACCGCAGAACATTGTTTGATACTCATGGGGCTGACTGCGTTTTCCCCCCTTTGTAGTTCCTTGGTTCAGGGCCCTTCCCCCTTGGAACGATTATAGTATAGCACATCTGCCCCTAAATGTCAATACCTTTTTTCAAAAAATCTACTGGAAATTTTTACCAGTGCCCGGGCACTTCATTTCGCTAAATAGAGGAAGTGCCCCTCATTTCCGAGGGGCACTCAGCACAATGCGATAACGCACGCCGTTGTATGCAAAGTCGATTTGCCGTTCAACATTTTCGATGTGAAGCGAGCTATCGTCAATCATACCTTGCTCTATCAGAGCATCAGTAATCGTTTGAATAAGCTCTCGCTTCGGCTCGTTGGGCTTGCGTTCCCGCTTTTCCAACTTCGGCACAAAGGGTTTGCGGTCAGCCTGCCGCAGATTGCGAGTTGCCTTTTCTTGCTCTTTAGTCAAGTCAAAAGACATTTTCTCGCCTTTGTCAATCTTACGGTCAGCTTCCAAAACCTCTTTTGCTTCGGCTTCGGTCAAGCCCAGTTTCAACAGGGCTTCAAGCTGTCCCATGCTCTACCTCCTTTCTACTGGTAGTATAGCACATTCACAGGTAGAAGTCAAGAGGTAATTTCTGGAAATTTGCCCGGGCCCCCGCTTCACCACAGTAAAGCGGTGAAGCGGGGGAGGGGTGGCTGGGGATTACTCCCCAGCCTTGATGCGGAAGAAGGTGCGACGCTTTTCGCTGTACTTCTCCACAGGGCCGTTGCCCTCGTCAACCAGCTTCCGCATCAGAGCGGAAACGTGCTGATTGCTCTTGCCTTCCAGCTCAGGGACGCTCTTCAGCAGGTCGTTGCAGGTGAAACCGCTGTCGGCGTTCTCACGCAGGAAGCTCAGGATGCAGTCCATGAGACCGACATTGGCTTCCTGAGCGGCGGTCAGCTTCTTGGGGCTGGCGGCCTTTTTGTCGAGCTGAGCGGTCAGGGCGTTCAGCTTGTCCAGCACATCGGCAGGAGCATCGGCAGGCAGGTGAGCGATAGCGTAGTCCAGAGCCTTGCGGTAAGTCATTTTTTCGGTAGCCATAGTATCTACTTCCTTTCTGGTTTTTTAGGGGTTTTCCTTCCCCTTATTTACGGTCTTATTATAGCACACTCTTGGCGGCTTGTCAAGACCTTTTTTTTATTCTTTATTTTTTTTTCGTGTCCCGCAGGGGAAGATAGGTCTCGACTCCGCGGTAGCCTTTTCTTTTTATCTTCCCCCTTGGAACGATTATAGTATAGCACACATGGGGCAGGATTGCAATAGGCAAATTGCACAAAATACATTGAAAAATTAGGGGGTCTTTTGTGTATTTTGCCAGCCGCCCGGGCACAGGGTTCATCCAATTTGGATGAACCCGCAGTCACCGCTTGCTTTCCACGCGTGCCGCACACCGAGCCGCCGCAGGAACAGATACTTTTTAATGCGTTTAACCATTCAGCCCACCACCTTGTAGGTCATTTCCACAGAGACAGGCAGGACAATAGCGTCAGGCCCAAGAGAGGGACCGTAAGGGTATTCTGCTCTGCGGTGCATTTCGCAACAGGTGGTAAAATCCATGGGATACTCATGCCCGTTGCGGGCGGCGATAACGCCGATGCGGTTGTCATAGAGGAAGGTATCTCCCACTTTGAGAGAGCCGAGCGTCACGCCACGTTCATTCTTTTCACGACTGATTTTGATTGCCATTTTTATCTCTCCTTCATCTTTTGTGCCTTTAGTATAGCATACTTTTGGCTATTTGTCAATAGGAAAATAAAAAAAATTTTCGGAGCCCGGGCGTTCCGTCTGGTAAATTATACCAGACGGAGGATGATTAGCCCAAGCGTAACGCCGAGGAAACAGCTATCTTTTACCTTGTCCGCAAGAGGACGTTTCATCAGAAAAGTGCGAGTGATGTTGATTGCGTTTGCGACAAGGAATAATCCCTGTCCGAGCAGGTAATCCCCGCCGATGACAACCTGTGCCACGAGGGCAAGTGCGATAGAAATGTAAAGGACATTTTCGATAATAAACTTTTTCATTTTTTATTCTCCCTTTCTCTTGGTGATTTTATTATAGCACACCTATTGGAGAAAGTCAATACCTTTTTGAAAAAAATGCCCGGGCGCAAAGGGGTTTTGGGCGAAGATTATTCTTCGCCCAAAATTTCCTCACTGATGGAGACCCAACGCAACTTTTTCAAAATTTCGATCTTTTTGTTGTCAAGCTCAAAGGTCCCACCGCAGCACCCGCAGATAACATACTTATCATCTACGAGAATACCGCCGTATTCTTTACCTTCACCGACGTACCGAAATTTAATTTGTTCACTAAGCATTTTTTATTCTCCTTTCCTTTGTTGTGTCATTATTATAGCATACCTTTTGGAAAAAGTCAATAGCTTTTTGAAAAAAAATTTTTTTGGTCCGGGCCGCCGTGGGGGATGTTTAATCCCCCCACAGTTTGCCATTGATTTCAGGCTTTCTCGTAAAGCAGAATGACAAAATCTCTTTTTCGATTAACACGTCCTCCAATCCAGTATGAGATTCTTCAAAATCCAACATTCCTGTAATGAATTTGAAAATGATTTCAGCGGTGAAACGCTTGCAGAGGCGAGAAGTGAGAAAATCATTGTTGTAGCAAAATTCGCCATAGAGGTCATCATTTTTTAACACTTCTCGGCTCATTTTTAACGTGTCCCACACCTCGATTCCGAAAGGAAAGAAATACCTATATTTGGAAGAGGTCAAAAATCGCTGGGTCAGGTTTAAAGAGCGATAGTCAAACCTTGCGTTGTGTGCGGCGACAATGTGAATGTTGTATTTTTTACATACTTCCGCAAACTTGAAACGGACAGTGGAGAATTTCGCCAGTTTGCGTTTGCCCTCTTGGATTTCTTTCCAATACTGCGGAATTTTATCCACAAAGTAGGCAGAAGCCATGAGTTCTTCATCAAGAAAGATTTCGGAAACAACATAGGAATAACGCTCGTAAACATTTCCGAAAACATCCACGACAGCAAAGCCCACATCATAACAGATGGGGTCATCGAGTGAGTTTGTGGTTTCAGTATCTACCACAATAATTCTTTCGGTAAAGGGGTCAAGCATAGAGGTCTGTTCCTTTCTTCAAATTACAATGTTATTATAACACGTTTTGAAAAAAAATCAAGTGGTAATTTTGCACAAAAATCAGCCTTAAAATTGTGCAAATTGCGGCCCGGGCAAAACGCAAAGATACCCCCACCAAAAACAGTGGGGGCATCTCCGCAGAAAGTGAAAGAGAAAAGGAGTGAAGAAGAAATCATTTTGAAAATGGAAAAGATTTTGCGGCTTCCCTAACTTTTTCGACTGCGCGCATGTCTACACCTGTGGGCGTTGATTATTCGTGGGCGCCAACCACGATACCACAGAGGGCTTTTCCAACCCTCATTCCAAAAGCCTCCAATCTCTCCCGACCTACTAACCCCGCAGGGCTTTTGTATCGTCTGGCCCACTCCCTTGGAACGATTATAGTATAGCACACTGACCCCAAAATGTCAAGAGGTATTTTCAAAAAATCAAAAAAAAATTTCGGTTTACATAATTGCGCCCGGGCCGCAAAACAAAAAAATGGGGATTACCCCAAGAGGGCATCCCCATTTTCATTTGCAAAATTTACCCCTTTAAAAGGGTCTATCAAATTTTCTTCCATAAGTGCGGTGCAGTAAGCATTGAAAGGGCATTCCGCACAATGATCCCAATTTTCGTTCTCTTGGCATGCTCTCTGGATCATTTTCATACCAAGGAACATTTTGGATTTCCAATCCATTCCTACCACTCCTTTTCCGTTTTGATTTTCTTGCGGTCATAGCTGCCTTTGCCCTTTTTAACCGCCACAGACCCACCGCGTTTCTTGAAATAGAAATACAACTGGAGCTGTTCGGAATTCATTTTAATCGCGTAGGGATTCTTTTTCTTTTTAGCCATCTCGCTAACCTCACTTTCTGAATTGATTATAACATAATTATTTACCTTTGTCAATAGGAAATTTGAAAAAATTTGGCCGCCCGGGCACTGTTAAAAATGCAACAAGGGCTGTTGCTTTACACAACAACCCTTTTCAGTTTCTGCATCATTTCGCTTGCATGGTAGGCGGTTCCAGTCCACGCTTCGAGATGGCGGGCTTCATCGTCAAACAGAATATCATCCCCGCTGTTGACATCGTTTTTTGCGTAGGTGTAGGGGACAAATCGGATTTCGTCAAAATGGACGCTGGGCAGATGCTTTTTCAGCCATTCGATTTTCGCCTTCATCACCGCCGCATCATAGGCAGGGGTGCTATCCTTGGAGAGAGCGGACACGATGCAAACCTTGTAGCCCACAAACTGCCGATTGTGAATCATTCGGGCAAGTGCCGCCATGTTGACGAGGGGCTTTGCTTTGCGGTAGGGTGTAGGGTCGTATGCCCGAAGCATCGGGAGCCAATTTTCCACGCCGTAGAGGTCAGCGAGCGTTCCATCCATGTCAAACCAAATCTTTTTCATTTTTTGTATCTCCTTTCCCTTTGTGAGTATAGTATAGCACAGCCAGAGGGGAAAGTCAAGGGCTTTTTGAAAATTTTTTTGATTAGCATAGGCTAACAGTACCCGGGCGCTCAGCCCCTTACATCGACCGTCAAGAGGCATTACTCATCAATACCACAGGCAAGCATTGACTTTCACGACCTGTCCTCTTGGCGGCCCTTGTAAGGGGCTGAGCCTTTGCCGCGTCCTGCCGTCCCCCTTCCAGCGGCTTGGGGTTGCGAACTCAATCGCTTGGTTCACATTTATATACCGCACAACAGGACTCCATGCGGTAGGGGTCATCGGGTCGGTCGCATATCTGCGCTGTTAGTAGGTCTTACAGACTCCCGTGGGTCGCACCCTCAGCCTTATGGCGTCTTGGGCTTTGCCATACCTTCCCTCGCCCTTTGTGATTGTAGTATAGCATAAAAGGAGCGAAATGTCAAGGGGTTTTTGAAAAAAACTTTATGGAAGCCGGCGCCCGGGTGATACTCAAGCGGCCATATCTTCCAGCCACTTGAGCATCTTGCCGGATTCCTTGCGGAGCCGGATTTTCAGTGCCCCGCCGTTCTTGGAGCTTTCAGCTTCCAGCCGCCCGAAGGCATATACGAACCGCTTGAACTCGCCAAGGTTCATCTCATAGACCCGGAAGTCCTCGGTCACATAGGCGAAGGTATCGGAGTGGACACGCTCGGCATAAAGGTTCCAGATGCCGTCAAAGTCCTGCCGCCCCTCGCACAGGTTGCCGCTCATCAGGGTAAAGGCGGAAGCCTTTATGGAGATATGCTTGCCAGCGGCGTCAAGGTCGCTGCCTTTATCGTAGGGCAGGGCGTCGTGTGCGGTCCGCTCAACCTTATAGTAGCGGCAGAGGGCCCACTCGCGGGCGATACCCGCGTTGCGGTGATTCAGGCGTTCGATGGTGTAAGTAGTCATGGTGTTCGCTCCTCTCTCTTAACTCTGGCATCAGTATAGCACATAGTCCGGGCATTGTCAAGCGTTTTTTTGAAAAAAAATAAAAAAATTTTAGACTACTGATTTAATACTTTAGCGAAATGAAGTCTTTAACACTTTAGCGAAATGAAGTACGCTTTCGGGATTTAGCACTTTAGCGAATTAAAGCACTAAATCGCTAGCGAATTAGCGAAACAGCGATTTAGCGTAAAATTCGGCGCGCCTGGACCGTGGGCGCGCCGCCGAAAAAAAAAGGCTGGCTCACTGAGCCAGCCGCCGCAGGATTTCCGTGAACCGAAAAACCGCGATTGTGATTTTGTGTTCGAAGCCGTACTTGCGGATGACCGCGTCCTCAATCTTGTTAATCATTTTTAGTATCTCCTTTCCCTTTCTGACTATACTATACCACAGGCCGGGTATTTTGTCAAGCACTTTTTTTATTTTTTTTTGCCCGGGCGGCTCAAAATTTAAGGGCCTGGTTTTCACCAGACCCATTCGACCCCGCAGAGCCATTCGGAAACCGCTTCCGAGTAGTACCAGACCTCGACCTCGTCCTTGGCTCGATACCAGCCCATCGCCACCGCGTGGCTTTCGGTCCGCTCGCCGGTTCTCTTGTTCTTGTAATACTGTTCTCTCTTCATCGTTGTATCTCCTTTCGTTTTCTGATTATAGTATAGCATACCGGGCACAGATTGTCAAGCACTTTTTTAAAAAAACCGCAGATTTTTCAATCTGCGGTTTTTACTGTTACAAGGCGTTTTTCAGCAGATGGGTAAAGCTTTTTTGCATCTTCCATTGTGGGGCAAATAAAGAACTTTTGTTTGCGGTTGCGATCATAGGTGATAACCAACACCATTTGAACATTCTTCATTGCAATAGCTCCTTTCGTTTTCTGATTAGAGTATAGCACAAATACCCGGAGTTGTCAAGCGTTTTTTACCATTTTTCTTTAAGATTTTTGAGAACATCCGCGTTCTCTTCCATCAAAAGCTCAAGGACAAACGCACAGAATTCATGCCACTCTTCACTGGAAATTTCGCCCTTGCAGAATTGCTCGTATTTCTTATTGTAAACCTGTTCAGTAGTCATTGTTCTTTCCTCTCTTTCGTTCTTTCTGAATACAGTATAGCACAAGCCGGGCGAATTGTCAAGCACTTTTTTCGTCCGGGCGAAAAATTTTTTCAGCGCGTGAGTTCCCACGCGCTGAATCTTACATCCTCGATTGTATCATCTTCAATCTTTTTTGTCCCGTGGCTCTCCATTAAGAGGCTTGCACAATCGCCCACTTCCCAATCTTCGACGCCGTAGAATTCCCAAAGATTGCCATTGTAATCCTCGCAGGTCACAATGTCGTTGTCCCTGTCAATTTTTACCACGCAGGTCGTGAGTGCGTAGTACCAGCCGTTTGTCAGGTTTTCGCCAATGTCCTTGGGCCTCTGTCCATGCGTTACGATGAAGATGCTAAGTACGATTAGTGCGAACACGAGCACGATGATGAGCAGGGCGGTGATGAAGTCTTTCATTGTTTTGTTCTCCCTTCGTTCTTTCTGTGTACAGTATAACACAAATGTCTGGGATTGTCAAGCACTTTTTTTATAAAAATCGTAGTATTTCAAAAAAGTGTATTGATACTCGAATCCGAATTTCTTGAAGATGTGGCACATGGCGGGATTATCATTCCAAGGGGTAGCCCCAAGAGTGCCAAGCCCAAGAGAGCAGACAAAACCGACAAGAGACTGGGCAATGCCCTTGCCGCGAGACTTTTTAGAATAAACACAAACACGCTTGATTGCAGTATAACCGCGGTGTTCATCCTTGACAATCGCACAAGAGCCGAGCAATTTTCCGTTTTCTTCCACTACTACCAGCCGCCCAAGTTTTACATCTTCCTTTGCCTGTGCGGGAGTGTTGTAGTCCATGCGTTTATTCTGAATAGCCCGAATGATGTGGATTGTATCTTCTCTCTTGGCAAAGCGGATTGTCATTGTTGTCCCCCCTGTTGTTTTCTAATGGTAGTATAGCATAGTTTCGGGATGTTGTCAAGAGGAAATTTGCGCCCGGGCGAAAAAATTTTAGAGGTTTGGCTCTCACCAAACCTCTCCGCTCCAGCCTTCCAGCTCGCCGATGGTCGGCAGGTCGCCCCAGTCATCGCCGTTCGGCATTTCTTTCAGTTCTTCGATAGTGTCAGGATACATCGCCATCAGCGCATCCTCATAGGCGGCCCGCTTTTCGCTGTTCTCGGTTTTTCTCATTTTTGTACCTCCTTTTCTCTTAGTATACCATAAGCCGGGTATTTTGTCAAGCCTCTTTTAGATTATTTCTTTGCTTTCTTTTTCCCAGTCCACACGGTATCCGCCGTGGAAAGTCCCAGCTTTTTTGAAATACTTTTTGTAAACATACTCAAAGATGTTATACATAAAACGAATTTCAACAGGTGGTTCTTCTCTATCGTCAACAACAATCCGCATCGCGTCAGGGGCATAACCTCTATTTAACGCCTGTTTAGGAGAACGTGGAGCGCGGGGGCTGTAAAAATAGTAATAGGTGTAAAAACCGAATCTATCCATACATTTCAATTCATAAAATCCGCTCATTTTTTCAATCTCCTTTTCTCTTGCTTTCTGATTATAGTATAGCACAAGCCGGGCGGATTGTCAAGCCCAATTTTTAAATTCTTTTAATTAAAACTCTGACAATGCACTTTTCCCAATAATTAGCGGCAATCCAATCAGCAGTCTTTTTATCTTCACAAATAGCGATAGTCTTTTCATCGCCCTCACGCAAGACCCAATAAGTTGTAGTAAACATCTTATTTTTCCTCTTTTCTTTCGCTTTCTGATTGTAGTATAGCATGCCCGGTCTGAAATGTCAAGCGTTTTTTTAGGATTTTTTCAAGTTTTTTTCTGCCCGGGCAATTCATCAATTTATTTCGCTAGCACTTTAAATCGCTGAAGTTTAGGTCGTTTGCGGCAAGGACGTGCGTTATTACCGCACGTCCTCTATCTCTTTCAGTTTCAGCCGCAGGCTGTTGAGCCGTTCTTGCATGTAGTAGCTTTCATCCTCATCATCTACTGTCCACTTCTCGCACCTCTGCAGAAGAAGAAGCGCGTTTTCAAGCCGTTCAATTTCTCTCTTGATTTTATCCATCGCCGTATCTCCTTTCGTTTTCTGATTGTAGTATAGCACACTTCCCGGTTGTTGTCAACCCTTTTTGTAGATTTTTTCTACTTTTTTTGTGGCAAGGTTTAGGACCTCTACTCTCACAGCATCGCCTGACCTTACCTCTACGATTGCCGTTAGATGTGCCTTTTGTGCGTCTGTGAAGAACCTGTGCTCGGTCTCTCCATTGGCCTTGTCTATCCGCAGTCTTAGCATTGCTGTGCCCTCTCTTTCTCTCTTTGTCTGTATTGTATCACAGCAGGCGTTATTTGTCAAGCCCTACATTTACCTTTTTTCTATCTTTTACAGTATAGCAACCAAACCATTCATCACCAACAGCCCACAATACACCATCTTTGTAAATCTCATAATCTCTGTGCGCTTTGTTGAATCTGGCAACAGCTTCTTTAACTTCCTGTGCTGTGCGAAGTTTTTTCTGCTGAATAGGTCTATCTTTGTACTGTTTGTTTACCGCACACACCTGATACATTCTTGTGTCCTCTTTCTCTCTCTTTCTGGTTATACTATACCACACAATCGCCCGGTTGTCAATACCTTTTTAGGATTTTTTTTAAGTTTTTTTCACGAGCATTTTGCCGCACTTTTTTTCTCTAACGCTTTAAATGGCTGAAGTCTGCGTCGTTAGCGTTGTTGGCGGCCTTGCACGTAGCACAAGAGACGCACATCACTGTGCGTCTCTCTCTTTCTCCAGCTTCCGCAGTTCAGCCTTCATCTTATCCATGTCCTGAAAATCACGCCAGTTCCAGCCGTCCTTCATCTCCAGGTAGAAGATTGCCTTCTCCAGCTTTGCGATTCTTTCGTTGATGTTCTCCATTGTTTTTTTCTCCTTTTCTTTCTCTTGGATGGTTTTTGGTGGTGCTTACTTTCTGTTGCTTGCCACTTTGAAGTGGGATGCCATCCTAACCCTTTCTTCCCTCTTTCTGAATACAGTATAGCACACAACCCGGCTGTTGTCAAGCGTTTTTTTTATTTTTTTTAAGTTTTTTTTCTTTAACAATTTAAATGGTTAAAGTGTGGGTTCCAAGAGATTAGGGAAATAGTGCTTCATTGCTTTAGTGTAATGAAGTGCTGACATTTTTTGGTAACATCTGTTGCGTGCTAAATGCCGGCCGCGCTGACTGTGCTCGGCCGGGCGATTGAGGGGGTGTCGTCATTAGATGGGGCTGTTTGTGCCGGGGTGAATGGCGACAGTAGGCCCTACTGTTTCCGATGAGCCGACAATACGTTTTAGATGTGAGGGTGGGGGCACTATTTCGGGAAAAAAATTTTTTTCATTCGACAAAAACTTTTTGTCTGGCCCACAAAATCCTGAAACCCATTTCCGATTTCGGAGAACGGTTTAATTATCCGTTCAAATCATCGTGTTCCTCCCATTTCAATTCCTGCTCTAAATCCCATACTTTCATAACTTCTTCCGGGGGATATAAAGGTTCACCATTTGCCCGCGGGCATTTCGTTCCAAAATATGTGCACCACATATTGCATTGCCGTTCCTCGCAGTCGCACGGCAAGTATCTTTTCCAATCATCGGTAAAATTTTTTCCATACTCAATTTCCTTCTGAAAATCATCCCAACTCAATCTGTCGTGAAATTCCCAAAGGCGGAAAACATGCTCCAGCCGCAAGTATTCATCTCTTCTCTTTTCCCATTCTTTCTCCCAAGCCAAATCTTCTGCCGTCTTTGTAATATCTACTTCCCAATATTCTCCCCCAGAAGGAGTAAAATGTTTTGTGGTTTTCCTATTAAATCTTTCCTGCGACTCTTGGAATGGGTCAGTGATACCGAAGGTATCACAATACAAATCAAAGTAGTCTTTAGCCATCACTTTCCTCCTTGCGCCAAAGCCATCTTCCATCCGTCAATTGATAAACCGTACAATGCGGCAAGAGTGGAACTATTGCGGCTTGGGCTTGCTCCATTGCGTTCATCATAATTTCTTCAAATTCCTGTGCTGTTACTTCTATTTGCTGCTCTGCTAATTTTTGTCGTATGTGTTTTTCTATGTCTTTGCGTTTTAATTGTAAATCGTTTTTGATGTCGGTTAAATCCTGTTCTGGGACAAAATACGTTAATCCAATTACTTTATTTTTCAAATATAGAGAGGTGTCGTAAATTTGAAGCACCTCGTCAGTTTTTATAGGCACAGTATTACAAAATAAAGTTGCATCTTCAAATTTTTGTAATACCTTCTCTTCTGGAATATCCGCAATTCCTTCCATAAATTCCAGTTCTTCAAAATTATTGTTTAAAGTTATAATTGTATCTAAACTTCTATTAAGAAGTTTTAAAATGAATATATTAAATACTATAGATATAAATAATATGATACCAAGTGATATAATAGTGATAACCATAAAATCCCCCACCTTTTATTATTTCTATAATAATTATAAAAAAATTTTTATAAAAAGTCAATTTTAATAGGATTTGTCCTTGACAAAAGAAAAAATTTTTAGTATAATTCAATTAGAAGACTGGAGGTAAGAAATAAATGATTAAACTTGATTACACTTTAACTTCTCCAGAAGAAAGAAATGAGTTAGTTTAGAAAATTTTAGAAGAAAATCCTAATCCTAATGAAAAATATTTAGAGATTTTAGCAGACTATCTTATTTTTGCTATGGAGAAGCAAGAGAAAAAGGAGAAAAAAATTCTTACTGAAAATCGAATGACTACAGTAAATAAACGAGAGACTTCCTTTGAAGGTCTTGTTGCTCAACTTGAAAATGGCGAAGATGGAATTTATAATTTAATTACAGAAAACAAATAGACAATTTTTTAGCCAAAAGTAAAGATAACCGAAAAAGATTTAGAAGAAATACCATTACTTAAATAGTTAAAAGAAACCATTGATATTTGGGAAGCAAAGTTAAAGACTGTTGAAGGAAAAGACAAGTTTGTAATGAAAAAAGCCTTAATTGAAATGCGTAAAGACCAATATGTTATAAAAAATGGTTATAGATGTCCTATTATATTTAATAAAATTACTCGTTCAACACATTTTATAGAATTAATTGATAAAACAAAAGATTTTGATGATGAAGGTTATCCAATTCCAGAAGGACTCTCATTAATGGACCCTAAAGTTTGCGAAGCAATTCTTTGTAATTATTCTCGTTTAAAACAAGACACTTGGGATAAATTTGAAGGTGATACTTGGTATATGCTTTATGATTTTGAAACAATTTGCGATAAAGCCTTAGAACCTTATCCCTTATATATGCGATTATTAGAATGTAAAATAGATGGATTGCAAAATATAGATATACAAGAAATATTATAGTAGGAATTTGGTATAAAACATAGTGTAGAATATATTTCAAGTTTATGGAGAAATAAAATACCTAAATTAATCGCATCTGCGGCTGAGGATGAATATTTATCTTGGTATTATTTAAATATTCAAAAAGGTCGGTATAAAAGATGTAGTCGTTGTGGGCAAATTAAATTAGCTCATAATAAATATTTCAGTAAAAACAAAACCAGTAAAGATGGCTTTTACAGTATATGCAAATCTTGTAGAAATGCTAAATCTGGGCAAAAGTCTATAACTTAAGTCAGCGTAAAATTTATTCTTAGTAGAAGGAGGAATTTTTATGCCTGATGGAAGTAAACAATACTATTGTGAAAAATGTAATCGAACAATGGCTGCTGATTAGTTTTATTCTTCAAATAATTTAGAAAAATATCCTAATGACGGCAAATTCCCGATTTGTAAAAAGTGTATGACAATGCACGTTGATAACTGGAATCCTGATACCTATCTCTGGATTTTACAGGAAGCCGATGTGCCTTATATCCCAGAAGAGTGGAATAAGTTGATGGCGACATACGCAAAAGATAAAAGTAAAGTAACGGGTTTAACTATTGTTGGTAGATACCTTTCCAAAATGCGTTTAAAGCAACATAGAGATTATCGTTGGAAAGATAGTGAATTTTTACAAGAGTTAGAAAAATCAAAAAGAGAACAAACTATGAAACAGTAGGGGTATGATGCTCAACAAATTGCTTTGGCAAATGAGCGTGCGGCTTTTACTGTTCCGGAGAATGCACCACCACCGGTATTTACTGAACCAGAACCAAAAAATCCTTTTCTGGCATCCGGTGATGAAGATTATTTTGCTGAACAATCTGGTGCATCTGAAGATGATGAAATTGATTTAACCGATGAAGATAGAATTTATCTACGGTTAAAATGGGGTAAAACATATAAGCCAGAAGAATGGGTTCGTCTTGAATAGTTATATAATGATATGATGAATTCATATGATATACAAGGTGCCGGACATGAAGATAACTTGAAATTGTTGTGTAAAACGTCTTTAAAGGCAAATCAACTCATTGATATTGGTGATGTTGAGGGTTTCCAAAAGATGTCAAGAGTTTATGATTAGTTAATGAAGTCTGGTAAATTTACTGCGGCTTAGAATAAAGCTGAAAATGGTGAATATGTTGATTCTGTTGGTGAACTTGTAATGATGTGTGAAAAAGATGGATTTATTCCAAGATATTATGTTGATGAACCAAATGATAAAGTTGATTAGACTATCTTGGATATGAAACGTTATACTAAAACACTTATTACAGAAGAAACAAATCTTGGAAATCTTATTGAAGAAGCAATTAAAGCTAACCAAAAAGAAGATGAGGCTGCGGCCGCAGCTGATGATGGTGAAGTTGATACCGGCCTCCTTGAGGACGATATTGAAGCATTAGAAGGATAGCTTCACGATTAGGATTTTGAAGATTATAGTGAATTCTTAGATAATGAGGAAGCCAGCGATGCGGACCTCCTGGATTTTCTTGCTAAAGAAAATGAACGAGGAGGTAATACATAATGGCTCTTCAAGACTTATTAAATTTAAATACTAAACGACAAAAAATCGGACTTTCTGAAGAACGTGTTGAAGCAATTAAACCTTTTTTAAGAGATTATATTGCGTTTTGGAGAGAGTATCCGGATTTATTTGTTGATTTTATGGTCCGAGGGACGCGGACAGAACAAAAAGAAGGAGAATTTAAATTTTATTTTTATCAAAGAGTTTTCTTGCGTTCAGTTATGCGTCATCAATATGTGTATGCGGTGTTCCCTCGTGCTTATTCTAAATCCTTCCTATCTGTTATGGCATTGATGGTAAGATGCGTACTTTATCCAAGAGCCAATCTGTTTGTAACTTCTGGTGGTAAAGAACAGGCTGCCGGTATTCTAAAAGATAAAGTAAATGAAATTTGCACTTTGATACCATCTTTTGACAGAGAGATTGATAGACGTAGAGGTAAAACTCTTGAAGGAAAAGATTATTGTAAATACGTTTTTAAAAATAGTTCAACTATTGATAACATTGCGGCGAGAGAAAGTTCTCGTGGTAAGCGTCGTCATGGTGGACTTGTAGAAGAATGCGTCGGTGTTGATGACCAAATCTTGCGTGAAGTCATTATCCCTATTATGGCTATTTCAAGACGTGCAATGGACGGTCAGCAACATCCAGAAGAAACACTAAATAAAAGCCAAGTTTTCGTTACTACTGCCGGTTATAAAGGCACATTACCTTATACAAGACTGATTGGTTTCTTGGTTCGTATGGTTATGCAGCCTGAACGATGTATGGTAATTGGAGGAACTTGGCGACTTCCTGTTGAAGTAGGACTACAAAGTAAAACATTTATTCAAGACCAGAAAGATGAAGGAACTTTCAATGAGGCATCTTTTGAACGTGAATATGAATCACGTTGGACTGGTGACGTTGAAGATGCTTATTTCAATTCTGAAATGTTTAATCGCGGCAGAATTTTGAAATAGCCAGAATATGAAGCATCTGGACGCATTGGTAAAAATGCTTATTATATTCTTTCTGTTGATGTTGGTCGTAAGGGCTGCGATACAGTGGTTTGCGTTTTCAAGGTAACGCCGCAGCCGCAAGGTCCTTCGTTAAAATCTTTGGTAAATATTTACACCATCACCGATGAACATTTTGGTGATTAGGCTCTTGAATTAAAGAAATTATATTATAAATATAAAGCTCGCCGCATCGTAATTGATGGTAATGGTCTTGGTATTGGTTTACTTGACTATATGGTAAAGCCATCTATTGATCCAGAGACTGGAGATACTTTGCCAGATTTCGGCGTATATGGCGGCACCCAGGATGATGCGGTAGAAACTTATAAAAAGTATAGAACTGCTGATTGTGAAGAGAATGCAATTTATATTCTCAAGGCGAATGCCCCAATCAACACAGAGGTCTATGCAAATACATAGGTTAATCTATCTTCTGGAAAAGTAAAAATGCTAATTGATGAAAGAGACGCTAAGATAAAATTATTAGGCACTAAAGTTGGTTAGAATATGAAACCAGAAGAAAGGTCAATTTATTTAAAACCATTTACCCTAACTTCCATATTAAAAGAAGAGATGATGAATCTCCGTGAAGAAAATGAAGGTACTAATATTATTCTAAAACAGGCTAATAAAGGTATTAAAAAGGATAAATTTTCAGCATTCTCATATGGATTATATTACATAAAAGTTGAAGAAGATAATAAAAAGAAGAAAAAGAAATTTAATGCTAAAGAATGGATGTTTCTTAATTAAAGGAGAGGTTGTTATGCGTGCGTCAAGAGGAGAAATTAGAATAGAAGAAATTTTGATAGATGCAGGATTTAATTTTAAAGAGGAATATAGTTTTCCTGATTTAGTTGCGGCCAGCGGCAGACCTCTTCGTTTTGATTTTGTTGTATTTGATGATGATGGAAATATTGACTTTATTATAGAATATTAGGGTAAATAGCATTACGAGGCCAGTTCCAAATTTGGTGGAAAACGTGGTCTTTATTAGTAGCAATACAATGATAACCGAAAGCGAAGATTTTGTGCTTTACATGATTTTAAACTAATTGAAATTCCCTATACAGAAGAGAATTTGATTTCTTATGATTATATAATGCATAAGGCTGGCTATTAATTTAGAGAGGAGGTAAATCATTTGGATTTTGATAAACTTGCCAAAGATGGCTTAGTTGCGCCAAGCCGCAAAGAGACCATTTATTCTAAGGGTTTTGATATGATAAGCAATGGCCGCATTGTGGAATATCGTACTGCTGATAATGAATTTAAGAAAATTAAAGTTGGAGTAAAACAACTTGATGATGCAGTATTAGAACTTGGTGCTTTAAAATCAGTTGCGCCAAGAGCCCCATTTGCGGATAAGCGTCGTTTATATCAAGCCCTTTTAGAGAATGATTATAATACACTTCGTGCCTTTTCTCGTTTCTTTTATAAGACAAGTGGTATTTATTAGAAATTATGTTAGTATGTTGCTTTTATGTATCGCTATGATTGGTATATTGTGCCAGAGATTTTAGATGATACAGTAAAAGAAGAGAAAGTTTTAAAAGATTTTTCTAAATTATTAAATTTTTTAGATAATAGTTATATAAAGAAAGTTTGCGGAGAAATGGCTTTGAAAGTTTTAATTGATGGATGTTATTATGGATATTTAGTTCCATCAGATGATTCAGTAGTTATTCAAGAACTTCCAATTGAGTATTGCCGCACTCGATATTCTGTAAAAGGTATGCCTGCTATTGAATTTAATATGGCTTTTTTTGATACCTTTGGTGATGTAAATTATCGTATGAGAATTTTAAATTTATTTCCTGATGAATTTAAAAAAGGATATATGTTATTTAAACAAGGAAAGTTGTAGCCCGATTATAAAGGTTTGCCAGGAGGATGGTATTTGCTTACTCCTGGATTGGCTTTTAAGTTCAATATAAATGGCAGTGATATTCCTGCATTTATAAATGTTATTCCTTATTTGCTGGATTTGGATGAGGCTTAGGACTTAGACAGACGTAAGCAAATGCAACAGTTATTAAAAATTATTATTCAAAAGTTGCCATTGGATAAGAATGGCGATTTAATTTTTGATGTTGATGAAGCTTAGGATATTCATAACAATGCCGTGGCGATGCTACAGCGAGCTATTGGCGTTGATGTTTTAACTACTTTTGCCGATGTTGAAAGTATTGATATGTCTGATAAAAATACTACAACAACAAGAGATGATTTAGCAAAAGTAGAACGAACTGTTTATAATGCCGCAGGTGTTTCTAAAAATGTCTTTAATACTGAAGGTAATTTAGCATTAGAGAAGTCAATTTTAGAAGATGAGTCCACTGTGCGGAATTTACTATTGCAATTCGTGATTTTATTTGATAGAATAGTATAGGATAAGAATACGAATAAAAAGAAGTATGCGTTTAGATTTTATATGTTGGAAACAACACAATATAATTATTAGAATATGTCTAAACTTTATAAGGAATAGTCCCAGATGGGTCATTCCAAGATTCTACCTCAGATTGCTCTTGGACATTCACAGAGTTTTATTTTGAATACTGCTCACTTTGAGAATGAAGTTCTTCATCTTGCTGAATTGATGTTACCAAATCTTTTAAGTTCTACAATGAACTTGGCAGATTTAATGGGCAAAACAGGACAAAATGGTAATACAAATAATCAAAGTAAGACAGGAGAACAGAATAATTCTGGTTCTAATAAGAAATCTGCGGCTGGCACTGAAGAGAAAAAAGCAGGGCGTCCAGAGAAAGCAGATGATTAGAAAAGTGAAAAAACAATTTAGAACAAAGAATCTATGAGCTAAGGAGGGTTGAAATGAAACATTCAAGTGTATTAAAATTAAATTCTCCTATTGAATTTATTGAGAGTACAAAAATCAGTCCTTTTATTTCAAAGGTATTGATTAAGGTGTGTTATGTTGGTGATGAACCAAATCGCAATGGTAGTATTATTACTAAGGATGTTGCGAGAGAAATGGCACCCAGTTTAAGAGGATGTCCAATTGTTGGTTTTTTCAATGATAAAGATGAAGATTTTGAAGAACACAATCGTCAGATAGATATTTCTGGTGGTGAATGGAAAATCACAGATACAACCACACCTTATGGTTTTGTTTCTACAGATGCAAAGATTTGGTTTGCTACTTATATAGATGATGCATAGTCTGAACATGAGTATTTATGTACTGAAGGTTATGTTTGGGATCATGTTTATCCAGAAGCAAAAAGAATTAAGACAAATGGCAATAATTAGTCTATGGAACTTGATGAAGAAACTTTAAAAGCTGATTGGACAAAAGATAAGAATAGCGACCTTGAATTTTTCATTATTAATGAAGCATTTGTTGAAAAACTTTGCATTTTAGGAGAAAAATTTGAACCTTGCTTTGAAGGTTCACAAATTACATCTTTTTCACTTGTCATTGATGATTCTTTTAAAAAGAAAATGTTTGCAATGATAAATGAAGTAAAAGAATTAATTACAGAAGGAGGAACGAAAGTGTTTAATACTTATGCAGTTGAAATTGGCGACGAACTTTGGTCTGCTATTCATTAGTATATAGTTGATAAATATCCAGACGAGAATGATAGCTGGTGCTCCAAGTATTCTATTGATGGTATTTTCGAAGAGAATGGCGGGCAAAAGTTTGTTATTCTGTATGATCGTGCAGAAGCAAAATACTATCGTTTAAACTTCTCCATTTCAGAAGCAGAAGGTTTCAAGGCAGATGAAAATCTTGTTGAAGTAACAAAGACTTATGTTCCTGCCGCAGAACCACAATTTTCTGCCGAGGCTGTTGCAGCATATAATGCTGAATATGCCAAGAAAAAGGATGAAGAAGAGGAAGAAAAGGGCAAATCTGGTGAAGAAGAAGAAAAGAAATCTGAAGATGATTCAGAAGAAGATAAAAAGTCTGATGATGATGATGAGGAAGAAAAGAAGAAGAATAAGAAATATTCTTATGATACATTAGATGAAATTCCTGAATATGTTGAACTTCAGACTAATTATTCTAATCTTGAAGCCCAGGTTGCCACCCTTAATACAACAATTGAGGGTCTTAATAGTGAACTTACTTCTTTACGCAAATTTAAGTCTAAGGCAGAACGCGTAGAAAAAGAAGCTAAGATTGCTGAATTTTATATGTTATCAGATGAGGATAAGAAAGATGTTATTGACAACATTGATAAATATTCTCTTGATGATATTGAGGCAAAGCTTTCAGTCATTTGTTTCCGCAATAAGGTTAGTTTCAAGACCGAGGAAGGCAATACCCCCGAAGGTCCAACTACTTATAACCTCAATGGAGACGAAGGAGATGACAGCTCTACTCCAGCTTGGGTAAGAGCTGCCATAAATACCGCAAAAACATTAAACTAATAAAAGGAGGAAAACTGAACGATGATGTTTAAAGATTTTTTAAAGACTCGTATGCCTATTCAGTCTCAAGCTAGTTATGTTGAATTCGGCTACGGTCAAGTTGAACCAAATCATCTTTCTGCTCAGAGAACAGCTCAAATTTATGCCCAGTTACCCGCTGATCCAAGTATTGAAATTCTCGAGCAGGGTCAGTTCGTAAAATATGATTACGCTGCTAATGGTAATGGCATTGGTCTCGTAGATTTCACTGGCGCAGGTGAATGGATGCTCGTTTACAACGAAATCAAGCTTTATCGTAACCTTCCAGATGGAAGTAAGCAGTGGGATTGCGAATTTGCAATGTTAAAGGATGATTATCAGGCTCGTATTTATAGTCCATATGATTATGAGAATGCTGAGATTGAATATAAGGATTGGCATAGACTCAATCTTGTTGATGATAATGGTAATCCTGTAAGAGAAAAGCCAATGACTCTCAACCAGTATGTCACTCTTGATATTGAAGGACAGACAGTTACTATTGGTGATAAGCGTTATGCTGTAAGCACAACCACAATTACTGATACTCCTGCCTCTGGCACCGAGGGCGAAGATGGTTATGTCCCAGCTAAGACCCATGAAGCAAAAGTATTTACTTACAATGGCAAACAGTATGAGCTTGATGAAAATGGTACTTCTAAGACTCAGGTTCCTGTTGAGTATATGATGGAAGATGTAACCAAGGATAAGGAAGATTACTACGAGTGGGGCTTCACTAATGATCCTTGGAGACGCCTTGGTCTTTACCGCGAGAAGAGAATGCCCACCGGCACTCAGATGGTTCCTCGTGTATTCAAGACTAACGTTGGTGATATTTTCACCACTAATACAATTAATCTTGCAGTAAATTCTTCTACTGGTGAATTTACCGAGACCCTTTCTGTTGGAGATCCTCTCTATGTTGGAGATAAGGGTATTCTTTGCAAGACAAAAAAGGCTTCTGCCGATACAAATGGTGCCGCTTCTGGCGACATGGTATGGCAGGTTGTTAAGATTTACACCATGCCTGATAATCAGCGTGGCGTAAAGATTATGCGTATCGCTTAATGAAAGGAGAGAAGAGTAATGTTAGATAGAGCTAATTTAGTTGCTTTAATGAAGCAAGTTGCTAAGGCCGACCCTTCTGCTCCTGTAGCTTATTCTTACGGTGATCAGCAGCTTTCTTATGCTGCTCTTAATGAAACTCTCCGTAATGAGCTTAATGAGCTGGCTGGCACTTACGCACAGTATCGTGAAAATAAGAACCTTATTTTCTCTATGATTGAAGAGACTCTTGATGAAGTCCTTCCAAAGAAAGTTGAGCAATCTTACAATCAGTTCGCTGAAGTTAAGCAGTTTGCTCAGGGTGATAAGCCTGTATTCCGTCGTCCACTTAATACACGTGCCCGTGCAAAGCAGTTCGTAACACGTGTTGGACTTGCTGGTATCTACGAAGTCTTCAAGCTCGGTCCTGCCGAGAAGGAAGCCTTCGAAGTACGTACCAGTGCCATCGGCGGAGCCGCTCAGATCGGCTTCGAAGAGTTCCTTGATGGTCGTGTTGACTTCGCAGAAGTAACTCGTATCATTATGGAAGGTATGGACGAACTTATTTATAAAGAGGTAGCTGCAGCCCTTAAGGCTTCTATCAATCAGCTTCCTCCAGCAAACCGTGTTGCTGCTGTTGGTTTCGATGAGGGTGCAATGGATCGTCTTATCCAGATTGCTTCCGCATACGGTACTCCTACTATTTATTGTACTTATGAATTTGCTGTAAAGATGATTCCTAACGAAGCTTGGCGTTATACTGAAGCTATGAAGACCGAGCTTTGGAATACTGGTCGTCTTGCAAACTATAAGGGCACAAAAGTTATCATTCTTGAGCAAGGCTTTGAGGATGAAACTAATACTCGTAAGGTAATTGATCCAGGTTATTGCTGGGTAATTCCTACTGGCGTTGATGGCAAGCCTGTAAAAATCGCTTTCGAGGGTGGCACAATTGTTGATGAATTCAATAACTATGACCGTTCTCGTGAAGTCCAGGTTTACAAGAAGGTTGGCGTAACTGCTATCCTTGCCAACAACATTTGCTGCTATGTTGATACATCACTCCTTGGCCAGATGATTAATTGGAATCTCAATGGCGTTGATGGCAATATCGCAACTTATGATGGCCGCAAGAGTGGCTATCTTGATGGTGGCGTAAGTGACGATCAGCCTATTTCTGGTCAAAATCCTTGATTTTATAAATAATTAAATAATAAAAGAGTAAAAGGGGAGACGGGGAAGTTCCCCTCTCCCCTTTTTTTACTAAGAGAAAAAGGAGAATAATTATGATTAAGCAAGATACAATGTATTTAGTAAAAAATAGAAGTGCAAGTTCAGTAGTGTATAGAATTCCAGAGAGCAATCTTCGTCGTGAATTTGCTCCCGGTGAGACAAAGAAAATTCCCTTTGGTGAGTTAGAAAAACTAACTTATCAACCAGGTGGACGTGAAATGCTTGAACAATTTCTACAAATTGGTGATGAAGTTGTTACTTCAGATTTGAATGTTCATCGTGAAGTAGAGTATGATATGTCTGAGGTTCAGGTTAGAGATTTGCTTTTACGTGGTTCTTTAGATGCTTTTCTTGATGCCCTTGATTTTGCTCCATTGGGAGTAATTGATCTTATTAAGACACTTGCCGTTCAACTTCCTTTGACTGATTTGAATAAGAGAAAGGCTTTGAAGGAAAAGACTGGCTTTGATGTTGATAAGGCTCTTGTTCATATTGAAGAAGAAAAAGCAGAAGAAGGCGACTTTATTGAACCAGCTCAGCCAGAGCGTAGAGTAAAGCCTTAGACAACAGCTGCGGCAGGACGTCGTACTACTACCAATTATAAAGTAATTAGTAAGAAAGCCGACGAAGGATAATATTTTAAGGGGGCGTGAGTAGTGAATACATCTTTTAGCACTATTTACGACCGCTTTCTCGGAAAAATTACCGATGATATGTATGTGGAATTAACTCCAGAAGATACGTTAAGGGATTTACAGACCTTACTTCTTGACGCTTTGCCTGGTTTTGAATTTCCAAGATGTAATTTATCTGATTATACGATAAATACAGTTGTAAAACCTCGTAGTGAAGTTACAGATGGAGATTTTGTTCTGGGTATTGTTTGGCATGAATTAGAGGGAGATAATTTTGATTTAGATAATATGCTTGCGAATGATCAAGAAGAAATGGTATTAGTTGAAAATTCAGTATTTAATTTTGAATTAACATCTGAAGAAATTAATATTATTGCTATTCTTATGATGCAAGCCTGGGTTCAAAGACAGGTTACATCTATTGAAAATACTAGAATGAAATATTCTGGTAGCGATTTTAAAATGACTTCTCAAGCAAATCATTTACAAAAATTGATGGGGTTATTGAACGAGTGTAAAACTCAATCTATCCACATGCAAAGATTATATAAACGCAGAAGAATGATTAGAGATACAGGAACTTCTTATGATGGAATGTATCGCTCTAATTGGGATGTATTTGGTTGGGGGGTTTATTATGATAGATACTCTAACTAAATATGATTTTGAAATTTCCGCAGAAGTTTTTGAAAAAAATATTATTAGATTAACTAATTAGATGTGGAAATTAATTCCGATGCGTGAAAATAATGAAGATTGGTAGAAACAACTTGATACAGTAATTTTAGAAATTGCGGGACTTAATGAGATTTTTATTGAGAACCCGCAATTTTTATAGTTATTAGCCAAACTAGAAGGAATTAAAGCAATGGCTGCTGTTACTGACTTTCCCTTGTATCGAAAAACAGTCTTTGAAGCCATTGGATTATTGCGGGGGTTGATGAAATGAGACCTGATGAAAGAACAATGTATACCACAGGATTAAGAAATCTCGGCGGTAGATTGGGTCATTTATCTTCTCCTCAGTATCAAGAAAGTTCCATTCAAGGAGTTTCTGTTTTAGCCAAACATCTCTTTTAGATGGGTGGCCGCACGCAACAAGAGCGTATGATCCGAGATAAGCGTCGGAGCCTAGATAAAGCCGTACTTTATTCTTATCAAGGAGCTTTCGTTAAGAAGTTTTTTCCGCTTGAAGAAGAAGTTACGGAATAGCTTCGTGAATAGCCTCCTGTACGTGCTTTAATCAATCCTGATAAAGTAAAGCAGGATTATGATGATAAAATTATTTCAATTGGTTATGAACATGGATATTAGCCAGGTGATGTATTTGAATGGGTAAATACCAATAGTCATTGGTTAATATATCTTCAAGATAAAACAGAATTAGCTTATTTTCGCGGGGAAATAAGACGGTGTAGATACACCATTAAATATCAAGACGAAGAAGGAAATGAGCATTTTACTTATGCCGCAGTTCGTGGACCTGTTGAAACAAAAATTAATTTTATTCAAAAAGCAGGAATTAGTGTTGATAGACCAAACTTTTCTTTAAATATTTTATTACCAGCAAATAGATATAATTTAGATTATTTTAATAGATATTCTAAATTTTATTTAGGCGAAGATGATAAAAAGATTTGTTGGAGAGTTGAAGCAATTGACTGGATTTCTACTCCTGGAATCCTTTAGATTAATGCTGTTGAATATTATTCTAATGAATTTGAAGATGATATTGAAAATGGTGTTGCTGGAGGGTTAATTGTGAAAGAAGAAAATCCAAATACAAATCGTATTGAACATTTGATTGAAGGCGAAACATTTATTAAGCCTAAAGGTATTTATGAATATAAATATACTGGACTTACAGTAGCAAATTGGTCTATTGATTCTAAATATCCTATTAAATATGAGATTGTTGATGATAGAACTATAAAACTTCAATGGGAGTCTAACTATAGTGGTTAGTTTGATATTGAATATGGAACATTGAAGAAAACAATTGTTGTTGAGTCTCTGTTTTGAGAAAAAGGAGTTTTGCTATGAAAATTATAAATTATTCTTTTCCTGAGTCAAGCTTTTTAGCGGTGGAAAAAGATATGGGGCTTTTAGTAGATAAGTTTTTAAGTAATGATAGGTTGAAAAAACTTTTATACTATGATGTTCCAAATGCATTAGATTAGCCTAATGTTCCACAAGATAAAGCTTTAGATATGTTTGGGAAACAAATTAAAATTGTTCCTAAATTAAAAGTAGATAAACCTGAATTTTGTTATGTTATCATAAGTTTTGATAATTTTACTCCTAATATGACAAATCCAGAGTTTAGAGATAATATTATTTCATTTGATATTGTTTGTCATTTTGATTAGTGGAATTTAAAAGATATGCAATTGCGTCCATATAAAATCGCTGCTGAAATTGATAGTATGTTAAACAATAAAAGACTTACTGGTATTGGCAAGATTGATTTTCTTGGTGCAAATTAGATTGTATTATCTGATGAATTTGCTGGTCTTACTTTAATGTATCAAACAATTCATGGGTATGAAGGAGAAGATTCTAAGTTTGCAGCTAAGCCAGGAGAGCAAGCAGATATTGATTCTAATTGGGATAATATGTATAATAAATAATGGCTTATGATATAACTTTGGCTTTAATGTGCGGTACTGATATTCCAATTCCAGAATGTTAGTTAGTTATACATTAGCCAAAAATTTGTGAAATTGCTCTTATTGGCGATATAGACTTTTTTACTGGAGTACAAACACTCTGTGTGAATAAAAGTATGATAGCTTAGGGCGAAACTCTTTTAACAGATACAAACAATTTTTAGATATTTATGACGATAATGCAAGAAAAAGAAACTGCGGATAAAAAAGAAGCTGTTAAGCAATTATTCCCATTAATTTTTCCAAAATATTCTATGACTTTAACTCCAAGAAGTATTCTATTAAGAAAAGATAATGAAAGTATTATAATTGATGAAAGCAATTTTGATGCGTTTCAAAAAATAATAAATTAGATTTTTTGCATTAATACTGGTCCTATGGAAGCATAGTCATTTAATCCTCAAAATCAAAAAGCAAAGGAAATTGCCGAAAAACTTATGCGTGCGCGCAAGCGTGTAGCCGCATAGAAAGGCGATGGAAAAGGAAGTATTTTTGCATAGTATATATCTGTTTTAACAGTTGGACTTAATTCAATGTCTTTAGAAGATTGTAAAAACTTAACTATGTATTAGCTTTTTGATTTAGTAGAAAGATATATGCTTTATACAAATTGGGATCTTGACATTCGTTCTCGTTTGGCTGGTGGGAAACCAGATAAACAGCCAGACAATTGGATGAAAAATATTCATTAAATTAAGGAGGAAAAATTACCATGAAATTTGGTGTTCGTGAGATTTGCGATGTAGTTCTTAAGGCAAAGGCTGCTCAGAAGATTGGTAATAAGGTATTCTATAAGAACGAGCCAGTTCTTTATTTTGATAGTCTTAAAACCTCCAGCATGGAAGGAGCAGCTACAACTGTTTATGCACAGGGCGGTCGTGGCAATGCCCGTCTCGTAGCTTGGGAAGGCGAGCGTACAGTAACCTTCACAATGGAAGATGCTCTTATCTCTCCTGCTGGTTTTTCAATTCTAACTGGTGCTGGTCTTGTTGATGCAAAGGATAAGCCAGTTATTATGCATACAACTGAACAGACTGATAAAGTTCGTGTTGATAATTCTAATAGCAATGCTCCTTTTGTAGAAGTTACTCTTTCTAAGAAGCCATATGTAAAAACAGTTTCTACTCCAATAAACAACGGAGATCCTGTATAGCTTAATCCTAAAGAAGATTATATTTATATTATGGTTCTTGATGATCATGGCGAAGTTAAATCTGAGCCTTATATCGCTTCAGAAATTGCCACTGAGATTGCTGCAGGTACTGGATCTAATAATGCAGAAGTTTGGAAGGTAAGAGTATATGGTACTGATGAAGGTCATTCTGATGATTCTCGTCGTATTAATGATTTAAGTGAATTCACCAATGGCTGTGTAGTTCTTGTTGACTACTATGTAGAATATACTTCTGGTGCATTCCAGGTAAACATTACTCCTGATAAGTTCGGTGGTAACTTCTATCTTGAAGCTTCTACTCTCTTCCGTGATACAAATGGTGTAGATATGCCTGCTGAGTTTGTAATTCCTAACTGCAAGGTATAGTCTAACTTTACCTTCACAATGGCATCTTCTGGCGATCCTTCTACCTTTACATTCACAATGGATGCTTTCCCAGATTATACTCGTTGGGATAAGACCAAGAAGGTTTATGCTGCTATTCAGGTTCTTGAGCTTGGTGAAACAGCTGCTGATTTTGAACGTCTTGGCACACATCACAATGGTGTCAATCCTGATACCGAAACAGTATTTAGTGCTGATACTCAAACAGCATACAATACTAACCAGAGACCATTCCTTGAAGAGAATTATTGATAAAAAATTAATGGGAGGAGACGCAAGTCTTCTCCCATTTTTTTTATTTTTGTGGTAAAGGAGATTGAATTTATGGCTGCATTATATAGTGATTCAGAAGATTTTTCTGTGATTTTAAAAAATGTACATAATGCAATGATTGCAAAAATGAAACGTAATACAGCAAAAAGAGAGGCTTTAGAGTTATAGTCTATTCTAATGGCTTTAAAAATAGCAGCAAAAGATTTTAATAAAGTATCAGATAGTATTATTGGTGATAGTATGGAATCTGAATTTTATGAATTGATTTAGACAGCTTATCAATTTCAGTCTTAGTATCATGGAAAAGGGTTTTAGCCGAGTACACTTTTTCATCGAGCAGATGCTAGAGGTAAACGCGTAGCAAGAGTTAAAGAAGCGGACAGTATTTTTGAAGAAGACTTGGCAGCTATATTAGCTGCAGGAGAATTTCTTGGAGGAAACACTTCAATTAGTATGGAATCTTTTTTAGTTGGAGGTTAGAGCTCTGGAACTCGAGCTACTTAGGCATATAAAAATATGAATTTATCTAATTTAGCAGATGAAGCTGCAGAAGAATTAATTAAAAAATTAGCAGATATTGAGCATAAAAAAGCAGCAACATAGATAGGGAATGCCACTGGTAAAATTGATATTAGCGGTAAAGCTATTACTTTAAATTATACCAAAGAATTGCCTTTTTCTGTAGAAAGATTACTAGTTTTAATGAAAGATGCTACTTTTTCAGCGAAGAACTATAATTCTAAAGCTTGGAGCGAAGATTCAAAGAAAGAATTATCCGCTCTTGGTTTACATTTAGGACATACAAATTTATATAAGGCGGTTACTGGTGCTCTTAGTGAAGTTTAGATGGGACATAAATAGTAGGCAAGTATGTTTTTTAGAGGTATGAATACTATATTATATAACAATCATGGTTATGCTGAATAGACAAGAACACATTTTAGTCATTTGCGTTTTATATATGAATTAAGAGGTTCTGGATTATTAGATCAAAATGGGTTAGTTTTACCTGTTAAATACTTAATTTATAACGATCCATCTTCAGATGCAATTTTTGTTAAAGATACTGCTAGTATTATTTTAGAAGCATTAGAATCTGCTTCTAGAGCAGATAATCTTTTAGGCGAAGTTTCTATTACGGCTTCTAAAGTTTAGAGTATTTGACTTTCGTCAAAAATTTTGTTATATTATATTTAGTATAAAGAGAAAAAGGAGATGTTTTATATGGCAAAAATAGCCTTTACAAAACTTGGTTTAACCAAAAATACAGATATCGCTTCTTTTGATTGGAATGGATAGATTGTAGAAGTTAAGTAGTATCTACCAATCCAGGAGAAAATGGATTTAATTACATCTGTATTAAATAATTGTCAAGATGAAAATAATTTTATTAATGAAGCAAAAATGTCTATGTTTATGGATTTAGAGGTTGCTTATAGATATACAAATATTAACTTTACTGATAAACAAAAAGAAGATCCAGCAAAAATGTATGATTTACTTGCGGGAAGTGGATTTTTTGATGATTTGTTTACGGTAATGCCTCAAAGAGAATATAAAAGTATTGTAATGTGGTTGAGTAAGACCGCAGAACATATTTATGAATATCGTAATAGTATTTATGGTATTCTTGATGCCATGAATACTGATTATAGTAATTTAGAATTAGATGCTGAAAAATTAAAGCAAAATATTGCTGATCCTAATTCGCTTACATTACTAAAAGATGTTCTAACCAAATTAGGTTAATTTATAATATTACTTCTGTAAGAATATATAGGAGTAATCGGGGTAGGAAATAGATTATTTCCTACCCCTTATTTTTTTACTTAATTTCGGAGAGAAAGGAGTAGTATAATAAATGGCTAAACAATTAAATGTTAATTTAGCTATGACAGCTGATACAAGTAAAGCTAAGATAGAATTATAGGCTTTATAGAAGTAGTTGGACAATTTAATGATGTCAGCTCAAAGAAAAGATAGTTCTTTAGGATTATCTTCTGAAATTCAAAAAGCTACATAGATGGCTGCATAGTTAAAAGTTTAGTTGGAATCTGCTACTTCTTCTACAGGTAAATTAGATTTAACAAAATTTAATGAAGGGCTGTAGAAAAGTGGTTTAAAGTTAAGTGATTATAGAGCTGCCTTATCTTCTTTAGGTCCAGAAGGCTCTTAGGCATTTTCTAAATTAGCTTCGTCTATTATGTAGGCAGAAGTTCCATTAAGAAGATCTAATGCTTTATTGAGCAATTTTGCTACCACTTTAAAGAATACTGCAAGATGGCAAATTTCTTCTAGTGTTTTGCATGGATTTATGGGAGCTCTTCAAGGTGCTTATGGTTATGCTTAGGATTTAAATGAAAGTTTAAATAACATTAGAATTGTCACTGGTCAATCTATTGATTAGATGGCTAAATTTGCGGATGAGGCAAATCGTGCAGCTAAAGCTTTAAGTACTTCAACAACTGCATATACCGACGCCGCATTAATCTATTATCAGCAAGGTTTAAATGATCAAGCTGTAAAAGAGAGAACAGATGTAACTATTAAATTAGCTAATGTATCTCGTTAGAGTGCAGAAGAAGTTTCAAGTCAGATGACTGCTATTTGGAATAACTTTGATGATGGTTCTAAATCATTAGAGTATTATGCAGATGTTATTACTAAATTAGGTGCGGCAACTGCATCAAGCTCTGATGAAATTGCTCAAGGTTTATAGAAATTTGCTTCTGTAGCAGATACAGTTGGTTTAAGTTATGAGAAAGCAACTGCGGCATTAGCTACTGTTGTTGCTGAAACTCGTCAAAGTGCAGATGTAGTTGGTACTGCTTTTAAAACGATGTTTGCTCGTTTTTAGGGTCTTCAACTTGGAGAAACTCTTGAAGATGGAGTTACATTAAATAAATATTCAGAAGCTATTAATACCGTTGGAGTTAATATTCTTAAAGCCAATGGCGATTTAAAAGATATGGATACTATTCTTGATGAACTTAGTGAAAAGTGGAGTAGTATCGGAGAAGCTCAAAAGGTTGCCTTAGCTGAAACAGTTGCCGGAACTAGACAGTATGCTCAGTTTATGGCAATTATGAATAATTATGATAAAATTCTTGCTAATTAGGATTTGGCAGCAAATTCTGAAGGTACTCTTCAAGAATAGGCAGATATTTATGCTGAAAGTTGGGAAGCAGCAAGAAAAAGAGTACGTGCTGCATCTTAGGCGATTTATCAAGATTTATTAGATGATAAGGTTTTTATTAAATTATTAAATTGGTTAGAAAAAACTCTGTCGTTTTTGGATAAATTTATTGATAATATAGGTGGATTAAAAGGAGTATTACTTACTCTTGGTAGTGTTTTAACCTCTGTTTTCAGTGCATAGATTTAGACTTCTATAAATAATATGGTTTCAAGCATTGCTATGATGACTCCAAAAGGATAGAAGTCTGCAGAATCTTTACGAGCATAGGCTAATAAAGAATTGTTTGCAATGACCAATTCTCCTGAATTATAGGGAACTGCTTAGGGTGGTGCTATGACTGAAGCTTATAAGCAGCAAGCCAATTTGCAAGGAATACTATTGGATAATGCTAAATATATGACAGAGGAAGAATAGAAATAGGCATAGCTTCTATTAGATATGAACAGATAGATGGGTGAAGAAGCTATTACTGCTGGAAAAACAGCTGATGAATTAGAACGTCAGACAAACGAGTTGGGAAAATAGCAAAGTGAGTAGGCTCGTAGAGCAGCTGCCGCTAAAAATAAATCTTATTCAGCAGAAGACATTCAGCAATATTAGAATGAAATAAAGAAAATGACAACCTCTATGGCTGCTGCTTCTTCTGCAACAGCTGTTTTTGAATCTATTACAAAAAAAATTCCTTAGAATTTAGATTTATCAAGCAAAGAAAGTTAGGAGTTATATAATAATTTAAAACAAATAGGAGCAACTGAAATGCCTGCTTTAGAGAGTTTAAAAGGAACTCTCTTAGATAGCAAAAATGAGGATTTAATAGGTAATTTAGATTAGGCTTTTCGTGATTTAGGTTCTTCTATTAACACTTTAGATGGCCCAGAAGCTTTTTAGAATATCATTGATAGAATTAAATAGCTTAGTTCTGAATTAAAACAAGCTTTACCGGTAGATCTTTAGATTTAGTTGGAAGATATGGAAGGTAAATTGGCCGCTGCTTATTAGAAAAGTGGATAGAGTGCGGCAGAAGCAAGTAATGCAGCGGGATAGTTTACCGACTCTTGTCAAAGATCAGCTTAGGCAGCTCAAGATGCTTCAGATAAAACAACGTAGCTAGGTAATAGTGCATAGTAGACTGGAGAAAAATTAAAAGCATTAGGTCAATATTCTTTTGATTTTGGCTCAGTTATGTCAACATTATCTAGTACAATAATGAGTGTTGCTTCAGCCATAAATACTTTAAAAAATTTAGGTAATATTCTTAATAATGATGATTTAACCAATGGAGAAAAAGCTCTTTAGTTAATGATGTCTGTTGGAACAATTTTGCCATTAATAACAAATATGACTAAAATATAGACAACAGCAAATCTTGCTCTTGCTGCTTCTGGAGCAAAAATTCAATTAGCTTTTTGGCAAATATCTTTAATTATAGGGGCTGTTGTTGCTGTAGCAGCAGTTCTTATTAAAGTTTTTGAAGGTATCAAAGAAAAATCTCCTGAAGGATAGCTGAAAAAATTTCAAAAAACAGCAAAAGATTTATCAGATGCTTTTGATGAAGCTTAGCAAAATGCTGAATCATTAAAATCAACTATAGATTCTTATGATTCAGTTATTGAAACATTAAATAATTGTGTTAAAGGAACAAAAGAATGGAATGATGCTTTAGCAGAAGTAAAATAGGCTACTATTGACATTGTTTAGAAATATCCAAATTTAGTTAATAAAATGCAATTCGAATATGTCAATGGAGTTCGTATTATTACAAATTTAGCAGAAATATAGAAGGAAGCTTAGAAAACTGCTAATCGTTTATAGTCAATATCATTATATGGCAATATGAAACTTTCTGCTTAGCAAAATCTGGTAAATGATAATAAGCTTAAAGATAAGTTTTCAAATACAAATAACGAAAAATATATAAATGCCGCTTTTGATAATGCTGAGTATTATGCAAATATGTCTTGGGATAGATTTGCAGAAGAATTTAAAAATATTTTACCATTATCAGAGCTTCATGATTTTAAAGATAGTCTTAAAGAATCTGCTAATAATACAAAACAATTTAATTCTTCTTTTAGTGATACTTCTGAGATTTTAGCAAACAGTTTATTATATGATACTGACTTTTAGGAAGAGGCAGAAAAAAAAGGATTATCTGATTTTACTAATTTTATAAGTAAAATATTATCTGAATAGACTGCGGATGAAATAGATAAAAGATATGCAGAAATTAGTAGTACAATTAATTCAGAAAACAAAGAAAAAATTTTATAGGAATATTTTGATTTAAATGGAATTTCAGGAACCTTTAAAGGTATTCAAAATGGTAATTTTAAATATTATGATACTATTCAAGGAAAAGATGTTGAAAAATCTGTAGATAGCGTTTTACAAAGTGTTGCTACTAATAGAGCTCGATCTATAGTAGAAAATGAATTACCTAAAACATATAACAATGTTTTAAATAGTATTGCTGAAAAGACTTCTTAGTTTTCTTCTGGAAATAAAGATCTTTTAACTAATTTATTATCTGGACAATTATCAAAAATAAATGTTAAAGATTTTAAAAATATGTCTTTAACAGGACAAGATGCATAGATTTTTGCGGATTTATATAATTATCTTAATGGTACAAATATTGATGCTAATAGTATTGAACAATATATCAAAGATTAGATTTCTTTGGGTGATATATATCGCAGTTAGATAAAAGATATTTCTTCACTTCAAGAAAATATTAAAAATTTAAATAAAGCTTTTGGATCTTTGAAATTTGGTGATGTTGTTGAGAATCTTGAGGGACTTTCAGAACATGCTAAATCTTATTTCCAAATTATGGAAGATGGAACTTATAAATTAGTTGGAAATGTACAAGGATTTAAAGATGCATTATTTAAAGAATCTACTGTCGGTTTTGAAAAAAATTTATAGAATTATATCGGTTTATTCGCTAATCAAGAAATTAATGAAGCTGGAACAGCAGGAGCAAGGTCTTTAGGTCTTATTTCATCTGGATAGTCTATTATTGGTGAAGGTGAAGAAGCTCATGTTGTTAATGATTATGAAACAATGTAGGCTAACGCCATTGCTTATGCGACAGCAACCGATTCATTAGAATAGCTTGAATATGTAAAATAGCGTTTTAATGAAATTGGAATAGATACAGAAGCTCAAACTCTCGCGGAAAATGCAGCTTTACAAGATTTGGCAAGTAAATATGAGTCTTGTACAGATGATTTAGAAGCTTATTAGCATGCTTTAACCACTAATAATAAAGAACTTGCAGCTGCAGCACAAGAGACGTTAAAATATTCTATTGCAGTTGCTGAATTGGCAGAAAAGCATGGCTTTGATGCAAAAGAAACTGAGGCTTATGCTAAAAGATTAAAAAATAATTTGTCAGAAGCAATGAAAGAAGCAGGTTTTAGCGAAAAGCAATTGGAAAAATCTGCTTTAACTGCAGCAATAGCAAATCAAAGACTTGATAGAGGTTTATTAAGTCTTAATAAAAACTTAGAAACTTATAAAAAGAGTTTAAGCTCAGCAGATAAAAATAGTATTGAATGGTCTAATACTATGGATGCTCTTAAGACAGATTTAGCCGATATTTTAAATATGGATATATCTGTTTTAACAGATGAATTTGCTTAGAGTCTATTAACAGATGCTACTTATTCGGCTTATTTAACTTAGGCTTTAGATGGTAATGTTGAAGCAATATTAAAGCTTAGAGAAGTCGCTACTGATTAGTTAATTATAGATATTAAGACTAATTTAGAAAAAGCCGGAGAAGATATGTCTGGTTTTGAAGAGTAGTGGAATGCATTAAAAATTGCTCTTGCAGAAAATTTAGAAACAGGTGGATTGGATTAGACTTCTTTAGTTAATGCTTTTAATGATCTAATTAGTAAAGGAAAAATGACTAAAGAATAGATTGAATCAACATTGGCTGGTCTTAATGTTGCTGCAGATATTGAGACAAGTTATAATCCTCAAACTATGACCGTACCTACTACTATAACAGAAGAGTAGATGGTTTATGCTGGTTCTAAAGAAATTGAATTTTATGACACAGCTGGAAATTTATAGAAGAGAAATCAACCTCTATATAAAAAATTTACTACTACTTACCCTGGAGATACTGCTGAAGTTACTGGTTATGTTCCTACTTATACAATAAAGGGAACTAAAGGATCTGGTTCTGCAACTACTAAAATTGTCACAGAAAATAAACCTCCAATTAAAAAAGGTGGTAATAAAGGGCAAACTAATGAAATATCTTCATATACAGATACCGGAACCGGAAATTATAGTAACACTTCTTCGACAGAAATTATTACAGATGCTTTTTCTCCTTTAGTAAATGAAGATAATGGAATTAATTTTATTCAGCCAAGTTATGGTCCTACTACAACAGGAATAAAAGATGGTGAAAAAGGCGGTGGCTCAGAAAAAGAGGCCACTGGTCAAGCAGAACTTATAGAAGACGAAGAACATCGCTATGATGAATTAAATAAGACTTTAGAAGGTCTTTCTTAGTAGTATGAACGTCTTGGCAAGGCACGAGATAGAGCTTGGGGTAAAAATAAAATTGCTCTATTAGAGCAAGAAATCACAAAGCTTAAACAAATGCAACAAGTTTATGAGCGTTATTTAAAAGCTGTTGCGGGTGATGATTGGAATAATTTGTCTAAGGTTCTTCAAAGTGGAGGAAATCTTGGTGCGATTATCGCATCCGGTAAGGCTGGCGGAAATCTTTAGAAAGATTTTAATAAAATTGTTTCGTCTGTTGTTGGAGCTATTTAGTATAAAATAAAAGATGAAAATGGTAATGAAAGTCGTAAGACAGAAGATTGGAAAGGATTAAAAGATGTTCTTGGTATTGATTTTGATTTAATGTTAGATGAATTTGGCTAGATTGCTAATAGAGATGAAATTGAAGAAGCAATAGAATCTTGGTGGAACAAAAATGTTGAGACTTGGAATAATATGACCGCAATTGAACAGTAGAACAATCCGGCTTATTGGGATCGACTTTCCGCCATTAAAGAGTATATGCAAAAACTATTAAATCAATATGATGAATCTATTAATACTTTTACAGAACAATCTGATAAATTATTAGATAATCTTTATGAACAACAAGCTAAGGTTTATGAGCATTTTAGATATAAAGTAGACCTTAAAGTTGAAATTAGTGAACGCTCTTTAAAGCGTATTGAATATGCTATTAAAGTCCTTGGAGATAATATCTATAAAGTCCCAGAAGTAATGCGTTCTTGGTTCGATAAACGAGTTACAAATACAAAAGCAGAAGTTATCAATCAAGGCAGTACTTGGGCTTCCGCATATCAAGAAGCACAATCTCTCTATTCTTCTGGACAAATTAGTCAAGAGGATTATGTTTAGACCATTAAAGATGCTCAAGATGGTCTTTATGGTTGTGTAGATGCTTTGTTGGAAATCAATGAGGAAATGCGAGAATATTATAAAAATGTTCTTAGTAAAGTTAAGGATGAAATGTCTCGCATTACTAATGAAATGGATCATTAGCTTAATACCGTCCAACATCTAACTAATGTTCTTTCTCTCTTGGGTAGATAGACAGACTATGAAGCTATTGGTAAAATTCTTGATGCTCAATTACAAATGTCTCGTAATGGATATGAAGTATCTAAAGCATAGACAGAAATGTATCGCCGTCAAGTTGCTGATGCAGAGGCTACTCTTTAGGAATTGTTAGCTGATGGTATTTCTGAGGCAGCATTAGAAGAATGGAAGAATGCTGTTCTTTATCCTGCTAAAGAAGCTCTCCTTGAAGCTGAATCTGAAATGCAAGCTGACTTTGAAGCTTATCTTGAGGTTATTAATTCTATTTATGAAAATAGAATTAACCAGATTTATCAAGACTCAGAACGTCGTTTATCTGGTGCCTGGGGCAGTTTTGATTAGGTTAATAATGCCTTAGAGCGTCAGCACGCCCTTGATGATGAATATTTGACTAAAACAAATTAGATTTATGAAACTAATGTTTTAATTAAAAAATTAGCTGAAGATTTAGATAAAACAAATAATGATGCAGCTAAATTAAGAATAAAGAATTTTTCTGCTGAAATTGAAGGTTTGCAATAGAAAAATAAACTTAGTAAGAGTGAATTGGATATTGCAAAAGCTCGTTATGAAGTTCTTTTAGCAGAAATAGCTCTTGAAGATGCACGCAACGCCAAGTCTACAGTTCGTCTTCAAAGAGATAACGAAGGCAACTATGGCTATGTTTATACCGCAGATGGCGAATAGGTTGATGCGGCTGAAGATGATTTAGCTAAGAAAAATAATGATTTATATAACTTAGTTCTTGGACAAGCGAATGATTATACTCAAAAGATTATTCAATTAACACAAGAGCGTAATGCTGCTTTAAAAGATCTTGATATGGCTTGGGCCGAAGGTCGTATTGCCGATGAAGAAACTTATAATAAACTTCGTGAAGATATTAATAATAAATACAATGCTTTAATTCAAGAAGATTATGAAAGTTATTATAGGGCATTATATTGGTTAGATTAGACTGCTGTTACAGATCATACTGAAGCATGGGGCACCAGTTTTTAGGATGTTTTAGATGCTGGTGAAGATTTTAAAAATGAAACTGATACTCTTATGCATGAGACCGGTGAAACTATTGACTGGTTAAATAGTATGCGTTAGGAAGCTACTGAAGAAGCTAAGGTTGGTGCGGGAGAGTTAGAGCAATAGCTTGATGATTTAACAAAATAGAATGACGCTCTTGCTAAAACGATGATTGAAGAAGTTATTCCTGCATCAGAAGAAACTTTAACTATGGCTTAGGCACTAACCGAAGAGTGGATTAGACAATATGATGAAATTATGGCTCTTATTGATGCATATTTATAGTTGATAGATGCAATGAATGCCGCATTAAATGAAATGGCTGGCGTTAATAAAGAAGAATTTGATGCCAATAAAGACTATTCATTAGCTGCAACTTAGAAATTCTTAGAAACTGGTGTTATTGATAATGATGTTATTTAGCAGCTTCTTTTTAGAGCATAGAAAGAAGAGTTAAATGGCGGTCATAATGATAAATGGTGGACTAATGATTAGATTCTTGAATTGATGGATATTGCTTCAAGAGGCGATAATGATGCAAGGTCTGCTGATGCAATGGCATTTTTACAAGGAATTGCTGGTGTTAATGGAGATCAGTAGTATTATACATCTGATAGGTTGGCTGAATTAGGTATTACTGGAGAAGGATATTCTTTAGAAGAATTTGCTAAAAGATTAGAAGAAAATACCAATGCTTAGATCGACGCTAATAGATTGGCGGAAGAAGCTAAAGCATAGGCTGAAAGTGCCTAGGAAGCAACAGAAGAATCTACCGAAAAAACTGATGAAAATACTGAATAGTCTGCTAACACAGCTTAGTCAATTTAGGATACCGCAGCAGCTATGACAGGAGATTTTTAGACTTTAGCAGATGAAACAACAGAGCATTTTGATGAAACAACTCAAGAAGCAGAAGGTATTATTTAGGAAGCCGCAAATAGTTTAGTTGAGGCTTTACATAATAATGCAGATACCGTTTCTAGTGCTGTTTAGATTGCTGCTGAGATTATTGCTAGATCTATTAAAATGGCCGAAGAGTATGCAGCCCGTGCAGAATCTGCTGCAGCCGAAGCAGTCAATGCCGCAGCCAGTATTCCTATAGAGACATCCACTTCTTCATCTTCTGGCGGAGGCGGAGGCGGAAATAATGTTCAAATGGCATTTGCTTCTGGTGGATATACTGGAACCTGGGGCTCAAGCGGTAAATTGGCAGTATTGCATGAAAAAGAGCTTGTTCTTAATGCAAATGATACAGAGAATATTCTTTCTGCAATATCTTTAGTTAGAGATTTTGCTTCTGCAATTGATTTGCGTGCGGCCGCAAGTAATATTTCAACCGGACTTAGTTCTCCAGCATATGAAGCAGGCTCTCAAACTTTAGAACAATCTGTTACAATTCATGCAGAATTTCCAAATGCAACAAATCATAGTGAAATTGAAGAAGCATTTAATAATCTTGTTAATCGTGCTTCTCAATATGCTAATCGTTCATAATACAGAGGGGAGAGGATTTATTCCTCTCCCCGTTTTTTTTATTGGCCTAAAAAGAACATTTGACTTAATTAAAAAATTATGTTAATATAGAAATATGAGAAAAAGGAGGGATAATAACTATGGCAGAAAAAGATTATGCTGATATAATGTTTGATGCTGTTAGTGTATTAATTGATAAAAAAATTGATGCAGTAAAATTTGATCAAACAATTAATGCAACAATAGTAGATGCAACAAGAGCTGAAGAAGGAGTTTATGTTGTTTCTACTGGAAATGCAAAATTTACAGCATATAGTACCGAAGTAGAATATAAAAATAATGATGCTGTTTTAGTTATGATTCCATAGGGTAATTACGATAATCAAAAGATGATTATTGGTAAATAGGTAGATGATACTAATACTCCTTTGGTTTACAAATCTCCTTTTTAGGGATTAGTAAATATTACCAATAATTTGATTTAGGGTAAAGAAGAAATTGGCTATTGGGCTAATGATCCAACAGCAGATACAGGATTATCTTGGAATATTGATAATAATGATTTTAGGACATCAACGATTTTTCTTGCGGCAAATAGATTGTTAACTTAGATAGCAACTGCATCTACTATGGATGAAAGAAAAAATTTAAGAAACCAATATAATAATTTGGTGTTATATGATAGTGATTTTGATGATACTTTTATTCCATAGGCAGAATATACTCGACTTGGTTTATCTGCATAGTTTTCTACTTGGCTAGCCGATTATGGAACTTATACAGGTAATTATGGTTTAGCTATAGAGATTACTTTTAAAAGTCTTGAAACAGATACAAATAATAGCTTCACTAAGATTATTACTTTTGATAGTAAAGAATTTTTTGGTGATGTGTATAATTTTGAGACTTATTATACACAAGAAAATGTATATGATATAAGTGATTATACAGATTATCCTATTACAAGATTGCGTTTATTTGCATATCAAAGAGAAAATTTTATAGGAGCTAATGGCGAAAGAGTTCCATATAATGATGCAACTGGTTTTGGTAATGTAAATCCAAATATTTTTATTAAAGATCCTTATTTATGTTTAGGCATTCCAGTTGAAGATTTTAATGAAGATATGGCTACTATTATGACTACCAGTACAGTTACTTACTATAAAGGTGATTTATCTCCAGATAGTGATTATGCTTAGAGATTTAGTGATAATGAAAAAATTATAGGATTACGTTGGGTTCATAAAGATACTGAAAATGATATAATAAAAGCAGTAGAACCTGATGAATTCCCAGACACTTATGAAGTACGTTGGTATAGATATAAATTAGGAGCCTAGAGTCCAGATATATATGCTGGTGCCCATTGGGAGCGTCTTTATTATCCTCGGACTGGTGGTATGGATAGTGAAGGAGATTATTATGTTACAGATCCAAATACAGCAACTCCTGAATTAGATACCTTTACTAATGAGTTAGAAATTCGTTTTTGGCCCAATGTAAATAATGCAAGTGAGAAAATTAAAGTCGTTATTGTTAAAAATGAAGGCACAGAAAACGATCCTATTTATAGAAGAGTTGCAGTAAGTAATATTTTAGAGTTTACAAATAAAACAGATGTTAGAAATAAAGCATCTGTTATTGATATGAACGCTTTATCTATTCAGTTTGTGGATGAATCTGGTGAAATGTCAGATTGTTTAGGAACTTATTTTATATATGATAGAGCAGATAAAATTTTAAATGATTAGGATAAAGAAATTAGATTTCTTTAGCTTGCTTTTGATCCAAACGAACCAAATGTTTATTAGAAAGCTGAATTAACAGATTGGACAAGTATTAAATGGTATGTGCCTTGCGGCAGTGATACAATGATTGTTCCTGCCACGCCCGCAAGTGCGGCGGCATAGCCCGTATCAAATCCAACAGAGGAAAATAATTTTACTATTACTAATCAAACAAAAATTGCGTTTTTTATTAAGCCTGTTTTAAATCGCTATGCGGGACGTAATACTGTTCGTGCAGAGGTTATTAAAGATGGTTAGTCTTATACCGCAGAAGCTTAGATGGTATTTGGCACTTCTGGAACATCAGGTTCTGATTATACTATTTAGTTAATTTGGCATCATGGTAAAAACGCAGTTGATGTTTCATCAAATGTTTTAAATACTGAACCAAGTGAACATTTAGATGGTTCAAGCCTTGGTGATAGAAAAGTTCTTGAAGGAGAGCTTGTTCTTTATGATTAGAATGGTTAGAATGTAACTTAGTCTGATTTTGATTGGGATATTGATTGGAAAGTTGCAGAACGTACAGATTCAAATGCGAATGAAATTTTGCAACCGGCTTATCAAGAAACAGATTATTATTATCCTATTTATTTAGCTGAAGATAAATATGAAAATGGTGAATTAACAGAAAGTAATTTTGTAACTTTTAAACAAGGATAGTTAGATGATGGAAAAGATAGTCAAAGATAGGGACATTATTATTATTATACTTTAAAAGATATATTTAATAATGCCGGACTCGTTTTAGGCGAAGATGGTATAATTTTTAGTGGTGTAACCAGTGAAAATAAAACAAGTATATTTGAGAAAATATCTAAGATTTATTATTGGGATAATGAAAAAAATCATTTTGCAAATTGTGTAGAAACATATAATAATGGAGTAGCTGCTAATTAGCAATTAACAGCAGAAACGATTGCTAATAGTACTGCACAAGGAACTGGTATTCCTGATAAATTTTTAGATGCTTTTAGTTATGAATATACTATAGACGAAGAAGAGTATATTCAATATCAATAGTTTTATTATAAAACTCATGAAACTGAACAAAGCAAAAAGAAAAAGTAGTTAATTTTTGAACAATTAGAAAATGTTTATGGTGGGGACGAAAGTAATACTATTCTTAATTTAAGCAGCCAGGCCGCAGATGATGTATTTTTTAAAACTAACATCACAGCAATTACTAAACAAGAATTTTTTAATGCTATTCAATAGAATATACTTTAGTATTGGACTGGAGAAAATTTTATTACTATTCTTGAATATTTTGCTGAACAATACTATAATAAAGTAGATGAATAGATATATACTCTAAATCCTTCTACTTATAATTGGCAAATTAAGGTAGGAAATAATACTAATAGTAAAACATTAAGAGATGAATTATTTAATATTCATTCTAATGGACAATTTTTGAGAATAGAATTAATTTCAAAATTGCTTGATTTTAATAATGATCCTGGTTTATATTATAATAATAAACGTTTTTATATTACAGATAGTTATTTATCAGATATAAACATTTTAAGAGAATTATATTCTCTATTATTTGATAATGATGCTATAACAAATGAAAGATTAGAAGAATTACAAATATAGTATTTTTATGTGATTATAGAAAATGCTGATGTTCTATAGGAATTGCTTGTCCTTCCAGAAAATTCTACAGATAGATATGTATATGAAAATAATGGAGAAGTTGTTTTTATTTCTCCAGGAACTTATTTAAGTTGCGGTGTTTTAAGATATTTATTTAATTCTGAAGAAATTAAATTTTATAAAATTATTTCAAATAATACTTCAAATACAAATTAGTTAAAAAATAACTTAAAATAGAATTTTAATTATACTTCTGATAGTTGGGAGGCTATTTTAAGTAGAATTATTGATTATAATGAAAAAAGTAAAAATGAAATTTAGAATACAAATTTGTCTACTTCATATTTAATGTCTTATAGTAATTTAGATTTAAAAACTACAATATTAAATTCTTTAGAGAATGGAGAATCTTTATCTTAGATATTATCTAATTTGAATTTAGATGATGAATAGGGGTTTTAGGAATTAATTCACAATTAGAGTGGATTAAATAATTGTTTAATTTCTATTTTATCTTTATCAGAAACTTCTGAATCGAATGAAGATTTACGCACACCCGGTTTTGTTCAAACCTCTGATTATTCTACAATTCTTTCTAAAGAAAAACAAAAATGGTATTTAGAATAGAATTTTAAAAATATTAATGATGAAGAAGTTGGAAGTATTTTTGTTTTAGATGCTATTAGACAAAAATAGATGCGGAATTTTACTGATTTAATGAATTTTACATTAACAGCAAATCAAGGAGAAAAACTTATTTTAGGTCCAAATCCAGAGTCTTCTTCTTAGTATGATTATGTTAATATTTTATTTTCATTAAAGTTTTTGTTAGGGCAAAAATAGGCAGAATTATTATCTGATATTTAGTCAAAAAATACTAATGGAACAATTTCTGGCAATAATAATAATGCTGTAGAATATCATATAACACACATATCTTCTTCTGATTATTATACCAATGCAGATTATATTTATGGTAAAGATTTATTTAGATATATTAAAACTTATTTTAATAGTGCTACTGGAAATAAATATGTTTTAGAAGAAGTTAACAATCTTGGATTGTTATTTAAATTAATGTTTAAAGAAAATTTTTATATTAATTTAAATTCTCAAAGATTTGGTCCTTTAGATAATTCTATGGGATTTTTTACAAATGCAACTAGTTCCATAATGAGAGATTATGCTACTACACATAATACTTTTGATAGAACCAGATAGAATGATTTAAGTTATTTAGGAACTTTTACTACAAATACTGCCTACTATATTGCGGAGTTTAAAGAAGGCGTAGATATTGACAATGATGGCATTGTTAGTTTTGATGGAGCTCCTATATTATAGGCATGTGCTTCTTATTTACGAAAAAGCTATAATGGATATAGCGGAGATGCTCCAGTTATTACAATATCTTTAAATGATAATAATATTGTTTATTCTGGAACAAAAGAAATTATTGGAGACGATAATTCTACTTATATCCCAGAAAATAGTGTTTTTAAGACATGCTTTAGAAATTATATGATAAATCACAGAGGAGATTTTTTTAAGACCAGCAATGCATTATTTTTAAAGAATGATAAAGATATTTTTGATTTCTATGATTTTGTTAAAAATAATACAACAACTTAGATGGTACCGATTGGTACAAATCCATATACCAATGAACCAGTTTATTCGACTACTACAATTTATCTTTGTCCTCTATATTATACTGAAATGACAATAGGTGAAGGTAATAATGATACTCCAACAATATTACCTCTTACTGAGAGTACTAATAATCAATTAACTAAATCAGATATTACTTGGTCAAGAAATATGAGTAATTTTAATTATAAGTATTTATGTACCAATTTTTATTTTACAACAAATGGTTTTTATCCAGATTTTACTTCTTTACTAATGGCAATTATTATTAGTTCATGGCCTGTAAATGGTAGTAGAGTTTTAAAAAATTTATTTGGAGATACTTATGTAAAAAATGCAACTGGATCAGAAGACGTTTTTGGCAAATCTAATATTCTAATTTTCTTCCCATACTCTAATGAGACTACTTATTTTGCTTCAATTAATAAAATTTTATAGAAAGATTGTATTAATAATGGTTCTGTTCAAGATAATGATATATTATATACAAAGGTAATTCAAAAATTGCAAAATAATCCAACAATCACGCAATTAACTCCTGATTCAGAAAATTTATTTTATATTAAGTTAATGTCAATGTTGTTTAAGGATGAATATGATAATGTAGATAAGTATTATGAATCGGAGCAAGAATAGCAGCAATTAACTTTAGATATATTATTATCTAAAGAGGAAATTTTTTGGTAGTGTTATGATTGTGTTTTTAATGTTGATTATCCAGAAAATGATAGTAATGGTAATTATAGAAGTCAATAGAACATTGAATTAAATCTTTTTGATGAATTTGCTATTGCGGCGAATACAAATTATTTAGAGGTAAAAGATATTAGTCCCGATGACCGTAAAAAAGATTAGTTAAAAACTAAAATGTTTTCTTTATTACGTTCTTATTATTAGAAAAAGAATTTTTATCAATTTTAGTTAATATAGAATACTAATAAAGAAAATTTATATAATTATGTAGCCAATCTTTGTTTTAAGTCTCCTTTAGATGAAGATATTTATACCCGTGCTTACTGTAATATTTAGAGTAATAAAGATAGTGATCATAGTAATACAACTATTTTGTTACGAAACTTATATTTAAATGGGACTGGTTCATTTAATGGTATTCCAACTTTAACAGCAACGTCTTGGATAAAGACTATAATTTAGTCTATGAATGATTATCCAGCTTATGAGTATAATTTATCCATAGGTTCTGATTATAATTATTACGTTGACACAAATGGTAAATTAGAAAAAATTAGCAATATATTAGTAAATAATACCTATCCTCTTTAGGAGTTATATACATATATTTATTATTCTAATTTTTATACTTATAATAAAACAAATAGCAATATTGTTTCAAAAGATATAATTGCAAAATCTATTATTGATAATAATTAGAATGTAGTTATTATTAATAATCAAACTTTGAGTGAAGCTATTCCAAATACTGAGATAGAACTATTATAGTCAATGATACAAGCTTTAGTATTAGATAAATAGTCTGATGTGGATTTATATAAAATAATTATTGAGACATTAGGTGCTCAAAGACTTGACAATTTTAAAAAATAGTGGTATTATAAAATTAATAATAAGATGACGAAAGAATTGGTTGAAGGTTTATTTACAAATACTGACATTAATGTATTTTTAAAAGAAATTATTGATATAAAAAATAGTGGAAATGATGCAAAGTTCTATCAAACAAACTCTAATGATTCTGGAGAGATTTATTTTAATTATTATAATTCTTGGTCTAAGAAGGCTTTTGTAAAAAAAGGTGGATTTTATATATTAGATCCAAATGATGACTTTTCTCTTTATGAAACTTATTATTATCCATTGTAGTCTGAGAAAATGGTTAATAAAATTGCTTTATTAGAGTATGAATATCATGGTGGAAATACTTTTATTGTTAGACCTAAAGCTGATTCTTCTACAGATGTTTTATTAAAATCTTTAAATATTCTTCAAGTTGTATTGAAAAATTTTGGAGATTATAATTTAACTTCTTATTTTCCAATTCCTTTAAAAAATGGAACTTAGGGAACTAATGATTAGATTACTTATCAAGTAAGATATATTGAAGGTGCTGATAGAGTTTGGTATCCTTTAACAGGAGAACCAGAATATTATTAGAATCCTTATAGATTATTTGCTTAGAACTATGAAAACGGAATTTTAGCAAATTTTGAAGAATCAGAAGAAAATTTGGTTTGGGAACCAATTTATTATATTGATCCAGACCCAAGAAAAAAAGATAATTTTGTGCCAACTGTAGAAAATAGACTTTTAAAACCTATTGTTGTTTATGTTAAGGAAGCTAAAAATTATGGTGTTATTTGTAAAAAAGATAACATTATTTTATGGTCTTAGCCAATATATGTATATCAAGATAGGTATCCATCTACAACAGTAAATCAGTGGAATGGTACAGATATTGTTTTGGATGATAATACAGGAATTGTTTTAGCTTCTGCTTTTGCCGCAGGGAAAAAAGATGAAGATAATAAATTTTCTGGGGTTATGATTGGTGATTTTAGTAGAGATGTTGTTTCTCCTGAATTATCTGCACAAACGGGTATCTATGGTTTTCATAAAGGAGAAACTTCATATGCCTTTTTAGAGAATGGAACTGGCTATATAGGAAAAGAAGGAAAAGGTAGAATATGGTTTGATGGTGATGATTCATAGATTTATTCAAGTAACTGGAAAGGTAATCGTAATCTTGGTATGTTGCTTGACATAGACGATGGATATATTACGATGAACTAGTTTATTTCCGGATATAGTTATTAGGAATATAATTCAGTGCCAATAGAAGGAAGTATAACGGGCGAACGAAATATTGAACCTATAACGGTTCCTATTGATTCAGCTTATACTAATATTTCTATTAATTCACAAGATTCTCATTATCCATTAAAGATTGGTTTAGATGGTAATACTCCATCTTTTAGAGTGGGATGGGCTGGAGATGTTCATATTGAACGAGGTTCATTAAAAGGAGCTTATATTGAAGGTTCTTTAATAAAGGGTTCTGATATTTTTGCTAATTATGTTCAAGCTAATCGAGGTTGGCTTGGAGGATGGGTTATTGATTCTGGTAAAATTCAGAGTCCTCCTGATGGAACTACTTTTTGGACAGTTTTAGATCCTAAACAAGGTATTACTACAAATCATATTAAACTTAGCACAAAATCAACTTTAGACGATAGTGACGTCTAGGGACATTTAGGATTTGTAACTGGATATGATGGAGTTACACAAACCAATGCGATAGGCATTACTTCTTCTGGTACTCTTATTGTTTAGTCCTCTGGATCTAATATTGGACTAAAAGCAGGCGACGGCGTTTGGATTGAAGCTCATGGATCAGAAGGAAGAGCAAGTTTAAAATCAACCAACAGTGGTGCTGAAGTTGTTGCTAAAAGTGGAGGAGGAAGCGATGGAGCCGGAGTTTTTATTAGAGGACCGCTTTTAAAAGTTGAAGTGAGTGCAGAAAATCAATATGGTATATATGCTCGTTTTGCTTGAGCATTTTATATATAAAATTAAGATATAAAGGAGTTTTTAAAATGACTATTACAAAGGAACAAGTTGAACAACTTACTCGTATTTATAATACAATGCTTGAAATTCGTACAAAGGGTGAAGATACTCTTGTAATGGCAGATTGCTTGCGTGCACTTGAGCAGGTAGTGACACAGGTAATTAAAAATAATGATAGTCAGAATTCAGGAGCTGCAGCCGCAGGTTCTGAGCCAGTAGAGGGATAATTAAATATGGCAGGCGTAGCGGAAAAACTTTATCCACCTACTATTGGAAGTTCCATGCCTGCTTTTTACCAAGAAAATGGGGCGGCAACTGTTGTCGTCCCATTTTCTATGAATAGGGCTGTTTCTGTTTCAGATATATCTGGTTTTAGAATTAAAATAAAGACAGTATAGAGTAATACTTTTATCCATACTTTAGAAAGTCGTGAAGTAAATAACTCTATTACAAATAGAGAAGTTAGATTTACTTGGAGCGATATAAGTAATTTTAATATAAGATTAGGTCAATATCTGAAAATTCAAATGGCTTATATTGGTAAAGATGGAACGATAGGTTATTTTTCTACTGTTGGAATAGCAAAATACACTTCTAAGCCAAGTGTTTATATAAAGAGATTAGTTTCTGATACTAATTTAATTGAGCCTTTTCAATAGACTTATACTGGAGTTTATGTAACTTCAGAAGATAAAAGTGAAAGACCATATGCTTATTCTTTCTTTTTATATAATTTTGAAAAAGGATTAATTGAAACAAGTGGTTGGAAACTCCATAATACAAGCGTTAATAATTTAGCATCAGAATCTTTATCTTTAGATGAAGCTACTGATACTTATACTTTTGAAACATTATTAACTACAAATTATTTATATTATATTTAGTATGCTGTTAGAACTATAAATAATTTAGAAATTTATAGTCCAATGTACTCTTGTATGGATCCAAGTACACCGGAAACTTCTTTTGGTGTAAATTTAGTTGCTACTAATAATTATGAAGAAGCATATATTGAGTTAAATTTTTCTTTGAAAGATAAATATACAACAAAATCTGATGAAGAATTATTAGCTATGTATCCAGAAGCGGTAGAAGTGGTAACACAAGAGAATATAAATGTAAATAATAATACAAGTATTATTTATAAAAAATTTGCAACCGCACATGGTATAAATGCTCCTTTATTATAGGACGAAGAAGGAAATGATATTTATTATATCTATGCCTCTTTACCTAAACCAATTTCTATTGAAATTTGTCGTTCAAGCAAATTAGATAATTATGAAAGTTGGCAGGTATTAAAGAAAAAATATTTTACTAATTATACTTAGGCATTAAGTTGGTCTTATAAAGATTTTACTATTGAACAAGGTATTACATATAAATATTGTTTTAGACAATATAGTGAAAATAGTGTATCTTCAAGTAGAGCAGAATCTAATTTAGTTATAGCTGATTTTGAAGATATGTTTTTATGGGATGGAAAAAAATAGCTAAAGATTAGATTTAATCCTAAAGTCTCTTCTTTTAAAACTACTCGTTTTGAATAGAAAATAGATACGATTGGCAGTAAATATCCTTTTATTTTTAGAAATGGAGTAGTAAGCTATAAAGAGTTTCCAATAGCAGGATTAATTTCTTATAAAGCAGATAATAATGAAATGTTTGCGAATGCAATAGAGCTAGATTTAATTTCTAATGATAAAACACATCGTGATTATACTCCAGTTAATTAGAATTATAATGATTATTCCAATGAAGATAATTCTGTATATAGCGGAAAATCTTGGGAACGTAGTGAAACTCTTGATTCGGTTGGATATAATATGCGTGCAGAGCGATTATTTAAACTAAAACTTATGGATTGGCTGGGTAATGGTAAAATTAAAATGTTTAAGTCTCCATAGGAAGGAAATTATTTAGTTAGACTATTAAACATTTCTTTAACACCAGAAGATAGGTTAGGAAGAATGTTGCATAATTTTTCTTGTACTGCTTATGAAATGGAAGAGCTGACTTATAATAATTTATTAAACTTAAACTTTTTAAATATTGCCGATGATGAAGAAACAAATATGGTTACAAGTTCTATACTTTTTAAAAATAAAATTGCTGGAATTACTAATATAGATACTTCTGTAAAAATTAATGAAAACGACATTTTGAACTGGATGCGTATTGAGCCAACAGTAAACGGAAATGGTCATTCTTTCTTTGTGCGGCTTGGTGCAGATTCTGCCGATAACAAAGTATTTATTTCTCCTGTTGGATTAACTTTTAATGCAGGTTCATCCTTTGAGTCTCAATTACCCGATGTTTATTTTAATATAAAAGATAATCTTTCTTTAATGGAAGAGGTTAGTAATTAGACTTAGGAAAATTTGACTAATTTAAAAAATCAATGTATTGATTTAGTTGGAGATTCTTTATTACATTATAAATATAATAATACTGAAATTCTTATTGGAGATTTTAATAATATTAGAAGTATTTATATTAAAAATCAAATTTCTACTACTATTGGACCAAACACATTATCTTTTAATTATACAGATTATAGCTCTTTTTAGGTATTAAAATTCTTTGTTTTAGATTTTAAAGAAAAAGTAATTAAGGACATTATTTAGCGTGCATAGAATGTTTATGAAGATAAAGATACTCATACTACTATTACATAGTTTGATGATATATCTTTATACAAAATTTATGATACAAATGATAATTTATTAAGAACTTGTTATTGTTAGAATGGCTCTCTTTAGACTATAACAAATGGAGAAATAAAAACAACTATAACCCTTGTTGATTAGGATGATAATGTTTTTAATTTTAATGAACCTCCGGTTTTAAACTTAAATGATAGTTTTTATAAATCTATTGTTATCGGCAATGGTATTTATTTAAATTGTGCTTATTAGGTTAAAATTACAGAGTATAAGAGTTAAAGGAGTGATCAAAATTGAAATCACATTTTTTAAAAGAAACAAGAGATTTATCTCTTTTGGATGAAGATTTTTTGGCAGCTCTTTTAGAACAAAAAGAAAGAACCGTTTATGCAAAAATTTCTGCATTAGATATTAATGAATTGCCATTGGATAGCATTGAAGGAAAAGTAACTGGTGGTAGTATTAATATTGATGGTGCTTCTTCTGTTCGTCGTACTTGTAGTTTAACCATGATTAGTGATGAAATAGATATTAATGATTTTTATTGGGGACTAAAAACTAAATTTAGTTTAGAGATAGGAATTGTTAATTCATTATCAAACGAATATTCTTCAATTGATAATAATTTATATCCTGAAATTGTATGGTTTTAGGAAGGCATCTTTTTAGTCACAAGTTTTAATACTTCAATAGGTATTAGTAATTGCACTATATCTTTACAGGGTAAAGATAAAATGTCTTTACTTAATGGTGATTTAGGTGGTCAATTGTTTGCTTCTATTGATTTTGGTTAGGAAGAAATTAAAACCGCTAAAATGACATAGGCTTCAGTTGAAATTAATAACTCGGATGTTTTAATGGCAGAAGAATATTATATAAAACCTGCGGCCGCAGACAGTCCAGAAAAAATATCTACTTTAGACAATACAAATTATATTTTTATTGCGGATTCTTCTGGATTATATTATAAAAAACGCAATGAATATGTTAAAGGCATTATGAAAGAAATTACAGATGCGGATGATAATGTTATTGATGTAGTTTATTCTATTGATGAAGATACTCCTTATATTGGTCAGAGATATACTTTATTTAAAAAAGTTATGTCTCCAGATGAGTTATTTGAACCGGTAGAATATACAACAGATAATATTCCTAAAAATCAATATTATTTTAAAAAATATGAAGCAGATGAAGAAAATCATCTTTATGGTTATTATGTTGTAAATACAACGAGATAGATGAAACCTCAAGAGAATTATTAGTTAGTTACTTTATACACATTAGATTATGAATATACTATTGTAAAAATGCCTCTTGAGAAAATTATTCGTGAATCTGTTCATGCTTATGCTAAAGAGCCATATCATAATATTATTATAAATGATTTAGATACATATGGATTAGAACAATTAACTTATCGCGGTGATAAGCCATTATATGCTTTAAGAAATTTATCTACTTCTCATTTTACGCAAATGTTTATGCAAGGTTAGAATCAAAGCCTTGATACTATTATTTAGAATAATAATTTTGATTTTGATCCAATGGTATCTGAAACCACGAGAGTTATTGGCACTGTGGTTAAATTATCAAATAGAGATTTTACTATGGTAGATTAGAATAACATAAACACCAATGACAATACATTATATACAGTAGCAAAATTTGAATATGGTCAAGACGTAGGATACCGTATTACAGATTTAACTTATACTGGTGATTTAGTTACTGGAATTGGAGATACTTTAGTATCAATGTTAGATAAAATAAAAACAATGCTTGGAGATTTTGAATATTTTTATGATACAACTGGTCATTTTATTTTTTAGCGTAAACGCACATATGTGAATACAAGTTGGAGTTTATTAACAAAAACAGATGATGAAACTTTTGTTAATTATGTTAATAGTGATCATAATAAATTTTCTTTTAATTTTGAAGGAAATAGATTATTAACTGCTGTTTAGCATGCTCCTGTATTAAGTAATTTACGCAATGATTTTACCGTATGGGGAAAAAGAAAAAGTGTATCTGGAGCAGAAATTCCTATTCATGCTCGATATGCGATAGATAAAAAGCCAGGATTTTATCATGCTCTTGATGATAAAATTTATTTAACAGAAGAGTGGTTAGAAAATAATCAAAATTCTGCTTTACTTGAAGAATTAGATGGATAGGTACCAGATTATGTTCCATTTGAAAAAGCTCCTGTCCCAGAGTGTTTATGGAATGATGAATATGGTAATAGTGATTGGTGGGAAGTAAGCAATTGGGGCAAATGGTATGAATTATAGGTAGGTGCCCCTCCTTCTGGACGAATGATGAGCTATCAAACGGGTGAAGAAGGATTTAAAGGTAAAATTACTTTCCCAAATGGAACAGTTTTAGATTGTACAAATTCTTGGAAAGGTTAGCTAATGATCGATTTAGATGCTTCTGGTAATCCTTATCGAAATGCTATGACTCCAGAAGAGGTTAGAGAAGATGGCACTATTATTCATTCTCGTCCTTATGGTTCTTATAGATAGCATGGTTGGGGAGGCTGCGGACATACTTTTTTACTTGTTATAAAAGTAAATGAAGCAAACCCAGGAATGAAGAGCTATATTTACAAACCTGTTTTACCTGATTTACAAACATAGCAATAGGATATTGAATAGGCTGAAGAAAATCCATTAACAACAAATGATTTAGAAGGAAAAAGAATTCATGTTGTTGATTGGCGTGAAATTATTTATCAAATGGCTTTAGATTACTTTGCTGGATAGGGATGCTCTAAATAGGATCCTATTTACAATATACATAATGAAATTGTTATGGATGATCCCGATCATCTTCTTCCGATAATTGCCGCAAATAATCCAGATTATTATCCTACTGGATATACTGGTTATGAATAGTATTATACCGATATGTAGGGCTTTTGGAGATAGTTATATAATCCAGATTATCGTCCAAAAGAAATTTGGAAACGTGGAGAATATGCTAATATTAGAAATACAGATTCTGAAGCTTCAAGTTCAACATTTTTTACTCGTAGAAAAGAATGGCAGCAAGCAGAAATTTCTGATTATGAAATTGAATATTATACTTCTTTGTCAAATCCTTTCGTAAGAACTCAATATCAAGAATTGATTGCAAGATGGACAGCAGAGCAAGATTCTGTGAAAAAGAATGAAATTTATCAACAAGTTGTAAAATATTGTAAGTATTGTTTCCAAGCTGGAGATGAAAATGGAAGTAATCAAGATTTACCCTTTGAGATAGATAAAAAGAAATTATATTGGAATATTGATATTTTTGAAAATCCAGAGAAATTAAATTTCTGGATAGAATTTTTAGATAGTCCAACAGAACTTGCGGAATTTTCAATTCCTGTTGTTGGAGATAGGTCAAAAACTATTAATGAAGATAAAGCAAGTGCTATTATTTTTAAAGAAATTCCTGATTTGATTTTATTAGATAGATTTAAAAAAGATAGTAATGGGAATGATACTCTTGAATTAGATTTAAGCAAATTAAGAGATGAAATTCAAGAAGAATCTGGATATACTTTTATATATTTACCTAAAGGATTTTCTTAGTTTTTAACAATTAGTTATAGAAGTATTAGTGTTAAAAATAAAATTGATGAATTGCTTTATCAATTTGGATATTGTATTGAAAATATTTCTATAACTGCCTTACCTATTTATCATTTACAGCCGAATACACGTATTTATGTATAGGATAAAACGACTTAGATAAATGGAGAATATATAGTAAATAAAATTACAATTCCATTGACTTATAATGGAACAATGTCAATAAATGCTAATAAAGCACCAGAAAGATTTTATTAAGGAGGTAGAATAAATGAATCAAAATTTTTAGCAATTTATTTATTGTTCTCCTGGTTCAGAACATAATTTTCCATAGAATTTAACAGCAGAATCTTTAATTAATGGAAGATTTCTGCCTGCAGATAGAACTATTTCTTAGCTTGGTATTAGTGCATTACCAGGAACAAGGCTTTATCTAAATGGTGGTACGGCTCCTGTTGTAGTAGGTTTTACTGGTTTATTTGAAATAGACTTATCCGCAGGAGGAGCTATTACCGATATTAAGGTAGATGAAAGATCTATTCGAGAGATAGAACGTAATGATAGTGCTTATTTAGTTATTGATATTGCGTATTGGGGGTCTTAATATATGGGATTTTATGGTAATATAACAAACACAGGACGTACTCATTTTTAGTTTGATAAAATTTTTGAAAATAGACGAGCTATGGATCTTGCCTGTTTATCTGGAACTGATGATATTTTTGCAGGTCGTTTTGTATTAGTTTCATATGATCCAGAATCAAGATTTACAGCGGGAGATATTTTATCTGGATTTTATGGTTCAGACGGAAAAATTTATGCAGATGCTTCTCATACCATCCTTTTTTATTATACTAATTTTTAGCAAGTACAGCCTTCAATGGTAAATGCTAGTAATTGGAATTCTTACTATTGGAGATATGAAAATTATTATATAAAATTACCTGCTGAAAGTTATTATAATTAGGCAGATGCACTTGCTGGAAATTATTATACTCCTACAACTGAAAACGCAAATGATGAAAATAAATGTTATGTAACTTAGGATTAGTTAATTAGAATTTATACATCAGAAAATTCTCCAACAGAAGCTTTTTTTAAATGTTTGCCAGGAGAGAATGATGCGGAAGCCACTTGGGAAACTCTTATATTATCAGAATTTTATCCTAATTATTTAATCAATTATAATATTGATAAAGAATTTTATGGTGTAGATTAGGCATTAAGAGGATATGATGGAACAGTTTGGTAGAAAATTTATAGTGAAGGAAAAGGTAAATTTATTTTAATTGCAAGATTAAATAGCTTAATGCCTGGCTTAGAATTATTTCCAGATGCTCCATCAGTATTACCTAGTGCTCCTTATATAGATTCAAAAAGTTCTGAAGCATTGTATCGTATTCATGTTCCTTCTCATTGGGGCTTTAGAGTAAAAGAAGCTTCTTTTTATGAAGATGATTTTGGTAATCGCATTTATCCTTTTTCGGATGAAAGAATTATGCAAACTTTTGGTAATTATAATCCTGAGACAAACGAATTAGAAAGTACTTCTTCGGAAGAAATTGATGCAGCTATTTATTTTAATAAAAAAGCAAGTGATAAATCGTATAGAAACTATGATGAAACAACTGAAAATAAAATTGATATTACTCCAACAGGATCTAGTGGGAAAAAATACTTTGATAAAAATGGCAATCAAGTAACTATAGATACTTATGAATTGTCAGTTACATTACCGATGATTGGAAATATGGTTTCTGATGGATATGATTTAATTTATGGTGCAAAACCAACTCCAGATGAGCATGGTGATATTTTACGTTATACCGATGTAAGTTGGATTGATGGATCTCAAACTCAAGAAGTGAAGTATAATGGTTTTGATAATAAAAAAACACATGATTTAGAAACCTTAGCAGGTACATTAAATACATTACACGATAGACTCGGATAGATAGTTTATCATTTAGAAGAAATTCCTTCATAGGCACAAGTTAATAATTTATCTTTTGATTATATTTATGAAGCCAGGGGGACTTTATATCGTAGAGGAATAAAATATAGAAAAATTACTATAGGAGATTATATTTATAAGGTAGATAAAGATGCAGGTAATCATTTTGGTTCTAATACGTATTATACGTATGATGGAGTTAATGATTACGGAGATCCTATTTATACCGTTGCAAATACTTATGTTGCTGGAACAACATATTATTACAGAGAGTCGTGGTGTAGATATGATGTTGATTCTAATGCATCAACATAGTTTTCAACAAATAAATATTATGAAAATATTGGAACTACTTTAAGTCCTATATATACTCCATCTACTGATACTACTTATAATTCTACAAAAACTTATTATTTAAAAAATATTAATCCATCTCGTTTTACCGAAGTTGAGTTAACTCGATATGAGCCAAATAGATTTTATTATTTAGATGGAGAAAATTATATTTGTGATATAAGTTCACCAAATCCATTAGATGAGCATAGAACATATTATACTATTACCAGACCATCATAGGCAGAAAATTTTGCAAATGGATATGAACCTGGAAAATATTATCGTATTAATGAAGAAACTGGAGCTTTTGAAAAAGATTATGCAGAAATTCCAGATCCATTAGATAATAGACCTTATTATGATGTTGCAAATACAACAAAAACTCCTACAGATACTCCATGTATTTTTTATATGCCAAATTATTTTTATTATGAAGAAAAAGCTCACCCTGGTAATATTTAGTTATGTACAGAAGAAATTTTAACACAAGAAATGTATAGAGATTATACTTTTTATGTTTTAGTTTTTTCAGATACTCCAAAATATGGTAGAGATGCTTAGGGTAATATTATTGAATATTATGAATAGATAGATGCTATTCCGTTAAGTTCAGCTATTTTACGAAATCGTTAGACGAATGTAACATATTATTATATTTCTTAGGATTAGAATATAATTATACCTTATGAAAATCTTACGAAAATTATGAAAGATCCATATAGGGTTGCTAGAACATATTATACTATATCAACTCCAACAGAATATAGTATCAGTTCTTTATATTTACCTGGTAGATATTATTAGTATGATATTAATTCTAAAAACTATACTAAAGCGAATGGTCCATTTGATAATGAAGCGATTTATTATACTTTAACTTCCGATAATATTTCAGTTGTTAGAAATCCTTTTTATATACAGCATAAATATTATTATGAAGTTTCTCCAGATTTATATGAGCTAGCAGATGATCCATTAATGGATATGAGTAAAACTCCTTTTTATAAAAAGGCTGGATTTTATGTTGAAAATGATGCTGCAAATGAATGTCCTCATGGATATGAATGGAGTGAATATGCACCTTATGTTCCTCCTTCAATTACTCTATATGCAAGAGAAGAAATTCCTGCCTTAATTTCAATGGATGCCGCTTATGCAGGAGATGCTACGATGTCATCTATTAATGGAGCATTATTATATTTACATCAAAATTATGATCCATTAAACGATGAGACAAGAGATACTGATACATTTAGAGGATCTTTAAATAGTATTAAAGATTTATTATATTAGATTAAAAAGTTAATACCTGGTAGAATTTGTTATGTAAATAATTTTGGACAAATTACATCTTCTGATATTACTTATGAATAGTTGAAAAATTTAATAACTTAAGTTGAAATAAAGAGATTATCTCAGGACAAACAGGGATAATCTCTTTATTTTATTTTTTATATTTTATGAGAAAATATGAGAAGAAAGGAGAGAATAAATACGTGGCAAATTTAATAAATGATCCCAATGTTCATTATGTTAAATTTATGCGAGGATCTATTACTGCTTGGGAAACATTGCAAACTACGCCAGAAAAAATCAGTAATGATACTTTATATTTTATTTATCAAAATGCTGAAACTTCGACAGAAGGAAAGCTCTACTTAGGTCAAAAACTAATTAGCGGAGTTGGCAATGGCGGTAACGTTTCTGGCGATATTAGTATTAACGATTTAGAAAACGTTTATATTGATGATGAAAGTCTTGCAGATAAACAGATTTTAGTATATAATGATACGACTGAACGTTGGGAAAATACCTCCTTGTCTACAATTATAGATACTGCGGTTGGCATAATGCAAGGTGCTACACCAACAGTCGCAGGTGTATCTGGGCTAGTACCGGTTCCAAAGGCTGGAGATTAGGGTAAATTTTTACGCGGTGATGGTGCTTGGTCCGTAATTAATATTCCTACTTTTAATACTGATATTTTTTCATTAGATTCTGATTAGCAATATATTTTAAATGGTTATAATCTTGCCCCATAGGGCAGCATACCTATAAAAACAAGTAATGGTATTGAATGGTCCAGTTCTGTTGTTGGTACTTTAGATTATTAGATTACTACAATGGAAAAAATTCAGGCTCAAATTTCTGGATTAGATCCTGAACCAATTAGACCAGAAGTAATTTATCTAATTGATAATGGTAATGATCCATCTTCGGGCAATAAGTATGATGAATATATTGTTGTTAACAACCATTTGGAACAAATCGGAACTTTTGGTAATGTTAATTTAACAGAATATGTAAAAATAACAACTTTTAATACAGAGGTTTCTAAATTAAACGATGTTTTATATGATAAGACAGACTCTCAAACAGGGAATACTATACCAGGTTTAGTTTCTCGTGTTGCTTATTTAGAAACTAATTGTGTTACAAAAGCAGAAATTGGGAATTTAAATGATCTTCTCTTAACTGCCGGAAATGAAAATTTAGTTTAGGAAGTTAATACTATAAATTCTAATTTAACTTCTTTAACTGAACGAATGAAATGGCAAGAGCTTAATGAGAGAAATACTTAAAGAAGGGAGAAATGTAAAAGATGGCAAGCTATAGCTATGAAGCATTATTAAATGATAATGTTCGTTTTTTACAGGGCACTCAAGCTCAATTAAATAAATATTTGCCAGGAAGCGGAGATAACCTTAGTGGCCATGCTTATGAAGGCGCATTTTATTTAACAACTGATACTCATAGATTATATGTAGGTCGTAAAGTAGATACTGGAACTGATTCTGGAAAGATTTTTCCTGTTTAGGTAAGTGCAGGTATTACTACAGTAGTTGATTCCGGATCTCTACCAGCTGCAAGCATTGATGCTCAGAAGGGCGATTTTTACTATATTCAAGATGGTAATATTTTAGCTGTATTAGAAGAAGATTCAAATGGAAATAAACAATGGGTACAAATTAATGCGGCAACACAAATTTCTAGCTTTTCACAAACAACTTCCGCAGCTGATGGAGCAGACGACACTGTTTTAATTAATTCTTCTGTGGCAACTTCAGCAGGAGGTTTACCAGCTTATGTTGGTTTAGTTGAAGGTAATAATAATGTTACTTTAACGCCAGGTACAAAAGCAATTGGAACTGGTTAGAATCAAACCACCGTGCCAACAATTGAAATTTCAACAAAAGATACAACATATACTGTTGGTACTACTGCTTCTAGTACAAATAATGGAGCAACTCTTGGTTTAAAGAAAGATGGAGGTTCTACATTAGATTCTTCTGTTACTCTTTCTGGTTCTAATGATATTGGCGTAACTTCAACCGCTGCTGGTGCAATTACTATTGCAGGTCCTAATTTTACTAATAAAGGTGTTGCAGCTAATGCAGCAGCTCAAGGTTTTGTTTTCTAGTTAGAATATGATTCTGGCAATGGTTCGGGAAGTTAGCAGATTACGCATAGTACAAAGGGTACTCTTGATCCCACTATCACTTATGGTGCAACTTCTGGATATTCTGTTCCTAGCCCAACAATTAGTACTTTCTAGCAAGCTGCAGCAGTTCATTTTGCTAATGGTAACGCTACATTAAATGTTTACACTAAAGAGTAGTCAGATCAAGCTATTACGGACGCTATTAATGATAGATTGTCAGCAGCGAATGCAATGACATATATGGGTACTATTAAAACTAGTACCTCTGCTAGTGGTATTGTAGCTACTGCTGTAATCGATACTATTGCGACAAGTGGAACAGGGCATAATGGAGATACTTACAAAGCAGCTTGTGACTTCACTTATAATGGTGTCGATGTTAAAAAAGGCGATTTAGTTATTCTTCGTGGTAATGAAGTTAATGGTGTTATTCCATCTGCAAATTTGACTATTGATATAGTTCCTTCTGGAGATGAACCTTTTGTTGGTCCTTCTTTCTCTGGAGACCGCAATGGTAATTTTGGCGCAACACCTACTTCAACACAATTAAATTTAGTAGATACAAAAAATAGTAATTCTTTAATTGCAGGAGTAAATATTCCTAATACTGAGAAGATTAAAGTAACTTCAATTGTTAATAATAATAATTCTGCTATTTTAACAATTGAACACAGAACTCTTACCAGACAAGATGATAATGATGCAAATACATTAGTTACATCAAATTCTGGAAATGATGATTTTGGTAATAGCACAGTTTCTTTCTTAGCATTAAACGATACAACAGATATTTTAACAGATAGTTATGGTCATGTAACTGGTATAAATGGAAAAATTGTTAGCTTTACCCATAATAAGCTTTCTAGTATGGGTCTTGGTTATAGCAATGAAACTTTAACCAATTCGCCATTGTTATCCAAGTCTTATATCAGTCTTTCTGTTACAGATACTTTAACAAATTCTGTTAATAAGTCTATTGCTTTAGAATCTAAAACTTTAACAATTGGTTTTAATGGCGCATCTGCTGAAGCAGAGAAAGCTATTGCAATTGATATTAAGTGGGGTTCATTTTAATTAATAAATAATAAGGGGGAAGAATGAATTATTCTTTCCCCTTATTAATAAAATAGAGATGAAAGGAGAACTAGTAAATGGCAAATGAACAAAAATATTGGCAGAATATATTAGAAAAGCTATCCTAGGATAAAGTACGTTTTGTTCCCATTAGAGGCACTTAGGAAGCAATCAACAGTATTGATTATGCCGATGGTAATATTTATTTTGCTACTGATTCAAAAATGATTTGGTTAGATACCAAAATAAATGGTTCTCTCCAAAGAATTTTAATGGGGAATGGTACTGGTGGAGGTTCTTCTAACGTAGGTTTCATTTATGCAAATGCAACATTTGAATCCGGCTCGCTTGAGTAGCCAGATTTAGAACAACCAGTTTATTATATTTATAAACAGGCTTTTCCGGATGATTTGATTGGATTACCTTTAGTAGATACTCTTATTATTAATTCTGATGGATGGTTTTTTAGAGTAATTGAGCAAGGTATTGGTGAACATAGCAATAGAGTCACTGCTGAATTAATTTCTTCTGGTACAGGAGGTGGTGGCGGAGGTGGCTCTTAGGCTGAAAATATTAAAATTTAGCTACAATCTTTTCCATCTAATTTAATTAATGGAAAAGACGCTTACGTAGTATTTATACCATATGCCGCAAAAGATAGAAATGGTAATTATATTGATGATACTGTTTCTGTAGCTTGGAAATTAGAATATACTGAAAATGGAAGTACTTTTATTCAATATGCCAATGGTATTATTAATGGACCTGCGGAATATTAGGGACGTCTTCCTTCTGGAGAATCTTGTTCTTTTAACTTTGGTGAAAAAGCAAAACATTCTGCCACATCTCGTTTAACTTTAACAGTTTCTGAATTTAATTCAACAAATACTTATACAGTATCTTAGAATTTTATTACTTCTGATTTGTCTTTGACATTGCCATCCAATTTTTCTAATAATAGTGTATTTGAAACATCTTCAATTACATTATCATGTTATCAAGATGGTAATATGGATAAATTGTTAGAATTTTATTGGGATGATGAATTAATTGCTTCTAGAAGATTAGATAATAATTCTGATAGAGAACAAACTTTAAATGTAAAAGAATATGTCTCTGAAATTACTCATGGATATCATAGAGTTAAGATTGTTTTAAGTCAATATATTAATGGTATTAAAGGATTTAGTGTTGAACCATTAGAATTTGAAGTTGCTACAAAAGATGCAAATAATACATCTCCAATTATTTGGTTGGGTAATTATAAAACAACATATTATAATTATGATAATATTCAAATTCCATTTAGAGTTTATACTTCTAGTGGAATTCCGAAAGTTCATTTATATAAAGAAAATAAAGAATTAGAAGGTTCTCCTCGTGAGATTGTTGATACTTCTAAATTTTCTATTTTTGAAATTGTTGATTTTGATTTAAATATGTAGAATTTATATTCTATTACTTGTGAAGAAGATCCTGAAAATATTGTTAAAAGAGATATTCAATTCACTGTTGAACAAGATCCAAATCGTCTTGACTTTGGTATTCAAAAATCTACTTATTTAACATTAAATTTTGATGCTAGTGGTCGTTCTAATAGTGAATCTGAAATGCGTAGATAGACATGGTCTTATGAACAAAATGGAATAAAAAAGAATGCTACTTTTGAAAATTTCAACTGGTATAATAATGGTTGGGTTACTGAAAATAATAAAACATGTTTGCGTATTAGTAATGGAGCAAAATTTTCTATCCCTATTGGCAATATGATTTTTGCTGGATAGAGCGATAGAGAATAGTCTCATACTTTTGAATTTTAGTTTAAAATTAGAAATGTACAAGATTACTCTAATTTAATTCATAATGTTACAAGATATGAAAACGATGAAACTTATTTTAATTTATTCTATGATACTGAAAATAGTAGTTATAAAACAGAATATACAAATTACGATGCTTTCTTGGCAAATTATTTTAAAACAAATCATGTTCCTTTTATTGATAAAAACGGCATTGAAAGAGATAAGGAATATGATGATTTAGTTTTTGATCATGTTGAAAAACAAATTAATTTAAATTCTGTTGCTTGTGGTTTTTATTCTGGTAATAATCAATCTGTAGTTGGTATTTGTTTAGGACCATAGGATGCCTTTTTCTCAAATGGCACTAATACAGTCAATGTCGATTATGTTGAAGATAATATTATTAATTTAAGTGCAGTATATTCTCATACTACTAAATTAATGTATATTTATATTAATGGTGTCTTAACTGGTGTTATTAAAAATTCACTTACCAATTCTTTTGGTATAACAAGTACAGATTCTACTGAAAAAGCATTAATATTTAATTCTTAGTATTGTGATATCGATTTATATAAAGTTCGTTTTTATAGAACCGATTTAAATGTTAATGATATTGTAACTAATTTTGCGGTAGATTTAAAAGACGTTCTTATTTATGATTAGAATAAATTGGCAGTAGAAAATTCTGCAATTAGTGAATATCAATTTAATTATAAAAAGATGATGGATTATAATACCGCACACATTGATTCTCCCATTATGCCATATATTGTTTTTGATACTACAAATAGTAATAATGATGATAAATTATCTTATGCTAAAAGCGTTAAAGTAAATATTGGTGTTGAATTTGTTAATACTCCTTTAGAATTAGCATATTCAACGGGTGAATTGGAAACATTATCTGGTCCAGAAGGAGATAAACTTTGGAATAGTTCTTCTACTGCCGAAGAAAAAGCTGCCGCAGTAAAATATTATTATTAGCACCATTGTCCTTCTTGGAAAGGTGAAGGTGTATCAATGGCTGTTCAAGGCACATCTTCTGAATTTTATCCTCGTCGTAACTATAAGTTAAAGACAAAAGATGATAATGGAGTTAATATTTATTTAAATAGAGGTCCTTTTGCAGCCGAATATGATGCCAATCCAGAAAATACAAGATAGAAATATTGGTATATGGACAATTATACCGCAGGAACTACCAAATTTACTATGAAGATTGATTATATGGAATCTTCTGGAACTTATAATATGGGTTTTGCTAATATGGTAAAAAATGCTTATTCAAAGCATCCTTTTGATGATTTGAATGCGGCTGGAGCCTTTACTGAATATGATATGGATTAGACCAGTTATGAAGAAGCTACTTCTTATAAAGCCGGTACTACATATTATTATAAAAATCATAAAGGTAATTGGAAAAATACAGTTGAAGATGAATTATAGATTTAGTCTGCTGAAGACTTTGCCCTTGGTCCAGTTGCTTATGCAGCTGCTCATAATATTACTAAAGTATTAACTGAGGGTAATAATGAAGGTTGGAATAATGAAGAAAATCATCAGTATTATAATAAATGGTACAAAGCAGTTTTTGGCTATAAAACATGTGTAATTTCAAATACCAATGATTATCGAACTTCCGTATAGGGCTTTAGAACATTAGCCTTCCATAAAAAGTCAGATGGAACATATACATATATTGGTATGTATAATATGCTTTTGGATAAAGGGTCCGATGAAGTTTATGGATTTAAACCAGATAAAACAACAGGAAAAGATATTTTTTAGAAGTTCTTAGGTAATAAGAAAATTTCTAAAATTGCAGAATGTTGGGAAGGAGAAAATAATTCTCGTACATTTTGTTCTTTTAGAGACCCAATGAATAGAAAAGATTTATCTTTTAATGTTTATACTTTAAATGGCACAGAAAAAGTTCCTGTTCTTAATTCAGTTGGTTCAGCTCCTGTTGTTGCTGACTCTTTTGAGTATCGTTATCACGCTGATGCAGATATCCTTGACTATGTATATAATCCAGATAAAGACGGCGACAAATATGAAGCAAGTGATACTGTTGCTTATATGCAAAAAAATGGTGATTTAGCATATAATAAAGAAAATCCAACAGAAAATTATGCAAATCGTGCAAAAGTTATCTTTAATTCTTACGCCAACTGGGAAAAAGCTGTTGCTTGGGTATGGAGTACTAATACAGAGAGTGTAAAATCTGGTGGTACATATACAGAAGTGACAGGATTAGGTAATCTTTGGGTAAGTGGAACTTATTTTGTATATGACACAACAAACGAAAGATATGTTCTTGATACAAGTGATCATTATGATCCAACTAAAAATTATTATATTAAAAATGGGGATTAGTATAATAGTGCTTATCTTGGGACAGTTCAATATGAGAAAAATAAATATTATATTGATGTGAATGGTGTTAAAGTCATTAGTATTGATGATTTTGATCCAACCCAAACATATTATAGTTTTACTTCTTTAACAGATGAAGAAATGGCTGCCGATGGTGGTTTTGATAGACTAGTAAGACGATGTGAAGCCAATGAAACTTATGACAGTTCGATTATTTATTATACATACGATGGCGAATAGACTGCTGGTTCCGCAGTTAAACCTATAGTAATCACAGAAGAACAATATAATGAAAATCCTACGAATTATTGGGTTGGTATCACTGTACGATATGGAGATGGTCAAAATCATTAGTATACTTTTGATACTCAAGAATATCGTGCAGATAAATTCATTAATGAATTAGCAGATCATTTCGATATTGAATATTTATCTACTTATTTTGTAATGACAGAAGTTTTTGAATGTTATGACTCAAGAGGAAAAAATGCAATGTTTGCTTCTTGGGGACCTTAGAAACAAGGCGGAGAATATATTTGGTATCCTATCTTCTATGATATTGATACTCAATTAGGTATTAATAATACTGGTATTCCTTCTTTTGAATATAATGTTGATGCTACAGATAATGGAAACTTTTCAACCTCTGATAGTGTTCTTTGGAATAATTTCTATAAATACTTTAAAAATTCTCGTATTTTAATGAAATATAAACATTTAAAAGGAATTAATGCTGGTGTTACTTGGGCGCAATTACAAAATCCCCCTCTCCGCTCTGTTGCAAATATTGAAGCTTGGTATCGTACAGATCCTAATGTTTGTGGTAGTATTGTTATGAGAGGCAAACGTCCTTTAATTGCGACAAACCTTGACGAGTATTATAAATATATTACTATTACTAATAGTAAACAATATTAGGATGGTACTACTGGACATATTTCCAGTGATACCGAAGGCACTTGGACTTATGATTCTAATGGTACTTATTTCTATGCTTTACAAGGTGATAGAAGCCTGTCTCGTTAGCAATTCCTTACAAATCGTCTTGAATACATTGACTCTTGGCTTAATCAAGGCAACTATGCTCGCGGTGGTAGTAACCGCATGTGGGGCCGTGTTGCAGCAAATAATCCAACAAATACTTCTGATATTTGGGTAGAAGATCCAACAAATTCTTCAACATCTTATTGGTTAGATCAAGCTGAAACTCAAAAAAGACATCCATTCGATGCAGAATATTGGTTAACTCTTACCCCAACACATAGTACCTATGTAACTCTTGGCGATGATAATGAAGCTTATCCAAGTAAGAAGTATGATGGTATTAATCCTGTTAAGTTTGAAATTTCTTCTATTGAAAATGGTGTTAGAACAAGTTCTGGATATCCTGAATAGTTACTATATGTTTACGGCATGAATCAAATGTCTGATGTTGGAAATATGAGTAATATGTATTGGCAAGAATTTAAGATTGAGGGCGATGCTCGACATTTGACAAAATTGTTGCTAGGCTACGACGGTGCTATTACAGATTTTGACAATAATGGAATTGAAAGAGAATTTACCTGGAAAAACGATAAATTAAATCCTCCTTCCATTCCTTCTAGCAAAGATGCCTCTGGTATGCCACTATTAAAAGAAGTAAATATGAGTAATATTTAGATTACTGGAACTGCCCCAACTCTTGATTTAACTTCTTGTGAAAAGTTGTAGAACTTTAGAGCTACAGGTTCTAATTTAACAGAAGTTAAATTTGCTGAAGGAGTTGCTTTAAATACTTTATATTTACCAAGTTCTATTACTACTTTAGAACTTACTGAAGCAAGATTATTAACTCGTTTACTTACATCTTATCAAAGACCTGTGCTTCAAGATGGAAAATTAGTTGCTACTCCTGGCTTATGGATAGATGGCTTGTTTAATAATAATTCAACAAGAATTAATCGCCTAAGTATTGTTGGTGGTAGTTTAGGTTATGATAGTTATAAATTGTTAAAGAAACATTTTGATGCTCGTGGCGGTAATTCTGCGACAAGTATAGCATATATTAATATGACAAATGTTAAATGGTCTCCTTATACTCTCGCTGAGCAAGATGAAATTTATAGTGGAGATCCTGCTGATTATAAAGTTACAGATAATCATTATGGATTAGTAGATTTTTCTTACAATGAAGGAGAATGGGAAACTTAGCTTGCTAACAAAGAAATTTATAAAGTAGATAAAACTATTGCCGCAGAAACCATTGGTTAGATTAATGATGTTGAAATGTTTAAAACATTTATTAATAACAATAATTATTAGGGATTAAATAATGTTTTAATTCCAAATATTACTGGTATTATTTATATTGATAATGATATAGCAGTTGATGAAGATTATATTAGAAATACTTTATAGAGATATTTCCCATAGTTAACATTCCTATTTAAAACAGTTACTAAAAAGCCTTCTGCAAGATTTATTTATCTTGAAGATAATGGTAAGAATTATCATTATGTTACTGAAAATCCATTATCAATTTAGACTGTTGCTAGTGCAGCTTCTATAGATAATCTATGGTTTGATAACCCAATGACAAAATATGGTAATTTAGACAAGTTTTTAGCAAATTACGATTTCTTTGGTTGGGCTATAGAAACTAACGATGGGGCATCCGGGGAGGATATATATACTATTGGAAATAAGAAATATTAGGTTTTAATTTCTAATTCTGGAGGACAATGGACAAGACCGAATGGAGATTTGGCTCTTGATTATACCTTCTATGCAATCTTCTTCTTGCATGCATATAAACGTACTTATATCAATGCAGATGGAACACCTATAAAAGATAGCGATAATAGCGATTTAGTCAATTATCAGACATATTCAACAGGATATGGTGTAAATCCGCCCGTAAATAAAAATGGTGGTGAAATTATTCCAACTCTTGAATTATCTGATACTGAAGATAATTTCTATTATGTAAATAAATTTAAAGGATGGGCATTTACTAAATAGCCAACTGTGCCATAGGATTTATCCAAACTGCCGATTGGCGATGATTATGCTTTTATCGCAGTATATGAAAAAGTAAGTGTTTATAAAAATGTTTTAGATCCTTAGTATTTATTAGTAGAAAATGTGAGAATTAATTAGGCTGGAATACAAGCAGAAGGATGTGCAATTTCTTTAGATAGAAGATATTCTTTAAGTGGTAAAATTACATTACCTACTGTAGTTAATGGTACACCTGTTATTTAGGTAGGTGGAAACATTGGAACTGGTTTCAGCAATACCTCAATTACTCATGTATTTTGGGCAGATCCACCTGAAAATAAGGATGATACTACAACAAGATCTTTAATTAAAATTAACGCTCAAGCTTTCCAAGAAATGCCATATTTAAAATACTATGAGCAACCAAATACCTGTAAGATTATTGGTAATAACGCATTTAAGAGCTGTCCTTCTCTTGGTTAGGACGATCCAATGCTAATTAAAAATATTTTGTAGCCAATAATTAGTATTGGAAATGCTATTTTTATGGATATATAGTTAGATACTGTATATATTCCAGGACATTCTTACGTTGAATTTGGAGATAAACCTTTTGCATCTTTACAGTACACTTATAATATTTATGTCGGTGCAGAAGGAGATCCTTGCACTTGGGAAGATATGATTACTACAAATCAACTTAGAGAAGGCGTCTCTAGTATATTTAATGGATTCCATCAGTTAAGAGGTCCAGGTGGATCAATAGTCATTTATACTAGGGATGGACAAATTCCACAAGGATTAGTTGATTCGAGTGGCAATTATAAATACTTTGGTATAACAGCAGATCGTGCTGTATCCCCAGCTTAGGCTTAAGAAAAGGAGAGATAAATAATGACAAAACAAGTTTTATATAAATATCTTGGGACAAATGGAGTTATTGAATCTCCTGTTCATCTTGAAGATATTTATTATGTAAGAATCAATGTTTTGACTGCTGATGAAGGAAAAATTCTTTCAAATGGTGTCAAAAGAGTAAAACAAGTTCGTTGCTCTGATGAGGAGCTTTCTCAATGGAGAGAGGTTGCTCTTAAAGGTCAAAACTAATTAGTTTGAAGTAAATAGTTTTTAGATATAGAAGAGAAGGGGGTAAAACCTCTTCTCTTCTATAAAAATATTAAGAAAGGATGAAAGCTGAATGGTTACATATATTAGCTCAGCAAATGCTGACAAATATAATCTCCTTTTCGATAAGGCTTCTAAAGCACTAATTGAAAATCCTCCAGAAAATAGAGAAGCAGAATTTTCAGAAGATTTTGCTATCACTACATTAAATGAGTATTTTGCTTATTTAGAAGATCTTGTTAAAATTTCTGACAACGAAGATATTAGTCGCTTTTTTGTAAGACTTCCATTGGATGAAGATTTCTTTGAGATTGACGCCAATTCCAGAACAGTAAAAGTACCAAATTCTTCTTTTGGTCGCTATGGTGTTGGTGTTCAAGGCGATGAACTTGCTGAAGTTGTTTATTTTACTATTGATAGATATTTTGATTCTACTGATTTAGCCAGTGATGATTTAAATATCGTTATTCAATGGGAAGCAAAAGACCTTAGTAAAAATGTAATTGCTGGTATTTCTCAGCACTTTGGCAAGGATATTGAAACTATTCCTGGCAAAATCATTTTTGGCTGGCCAATTTCTCATGAATTAACTGAAGCCGCAGGCAATATTAAATTTGCTGTTCGTTTTTATCAACTTGGTGAAAGTGATGAAAATGGAGCTCGTCAATTAGTTTATAGCTTTAGCACTCTTCCTGCCGAAGTTACAATTAATGCTTCTTTAAATTATGATTTAATTAATCATAGCGTAAAAGAAATTGATCATGGTAAAGTAATTACCAGTAGAATTAAGAATGTTGGTATTTATGATCCATCTGCTCCAATTCCTGGTGAGCCCATCGTAACAGTTCCTCTTTACGTTATGTCTCCAGAAGGAAATGAACTTGTTAAAATCGTAGATCTTCCTGTTGGAGCAAATAGTGTTGTAAAACTTGCCATTAGTGCAAGAAACAGCGATATTGGTAATATCTCTTATGATTGGAAAAAGTTTTCTTACAATTCTACTTCTGGATCTTATGAATCTGATTCTATAGATATTAGTTCAGTAACATTTGAATATGAAGAAGTCCCTGTTAGTGAACATCTTTCTAATAATATGGAATATTATACTATTACCGTCGAAGATGAAAATGTTATTGTTTCTACTCTTGTATCAAGAGATAGAATTGCTAATATTGAAGTTGATGGTGATAATTTTGTTGAAGGTGGAGCAATAATTCATCTTTATAAGAAATTAAGCGTTGCTTCTGTTGATACAGTTGGTGAATATTCTGTTGATGTAAAAGCTCGTACTTCTGTTAATACCACTGTTCGTAAGATGGATAGAGAAGAGAGAATTCGTATTCCTGGTCCTCTCAAGCCAGTTATTAATCTTCCTGAAGAGAATGAAAATATTTCTGTAACAGTAGAAGATAAAGGCGTGCATGCTATTACTAATAATGGCAGTATTACATTAAAAGCTGCAGCAGAGCCAGGCGAAAAAGACCGTCCTGCTTCTGAGGTCGGAGAAGATCCACAAGTAACTTTAAGTTACAACTGGAAAAAGATTGCCAATGATGGTACTGTTTCTAATGTAACTGCGGTTGAGCCTATTATGCCTGTTGCCGCACTTCCTGCATCTCAACTTCCAGATGATCCAGAATGGTTAGAAAACGCTTCTGAGAATGGTGCTCTTGGTGCAAAAGGTATCTTTAACCAAGAACATATTAATATTATTCAAAATGGTACAATTATTACTATTTATCCAGATGCCGAGTTAAAGAGTTTTAATTCTACCAATCCAGAGCAAGGAACACATCAATGGATTGCTTTGGATATTGATACTGAGCAAGATCATCTTGCCGGTGTTGTTTGGAATGAATCTTATACTTTTGAAGAGGCAGATGAAAATGATCTCGGTGTAGCTGATGGACATATTCTTTTCTGGTTTAAGGCTGATGAAGCTCCTATTACAAGAAAAGTAAATGATACAACTTTGACCTTTAGAGTTTCCACCGAAGCTCCTTCAAGTGCACAATATAGTATCAATGGCAATGAAATGACCATTGTTGGTTTAGCAGAAGAAGGTTTAGATAATTCTTATTTCTGCGAAGTAACTGCTACAAGAAATAAGGTTTCTACCACAGAGAACTCTGGTAACTATCGTGTTACTAATTCTCCAGAAGCACCTGTTCTTTCTTATGCTAACGCTCCAGTAGATAAAGTAATTCATGCCATTGATAAACAAGATTTTAGAGGCAATTATAGAACACTTAGCTTCAATCTTGAAGAGCCTGCTCTTTCTGATGGTATTACTTATCTTTGGATGCATGCTGTTATTAACAATGAAGCCGACTATGATGATTATAGTTAGATTAAGGCTCAAATTGATCTTGATGGTGCTCTTGCCGCAATCCTTGGTAATACTGAATTCCCAGGAGATAAAGATATTATTTGTGATGCAGATGTTGCTACTTATAAAAATGGTGAAATCGTCTTTGGTGAAAGCTCTGGTAGCAGAAGTTATTAGCTTGGACCAGAAGATGATGGCATTTATTACTGCATTGTAATTAATGAATTAAATAATAATAAGGCAGCTAGCGTAGGCCCATTCTTTAATGTACGCTAATAAAGATAAGGAGGGCCGGTTGAATGAATTATAAAAGTTTATTATATGAAATTCAAAACGCAAGTACTTAGGGCCCGACTGTAGACACTATTATTGTTCCAAGTAATATTCTATTATACAACATTCACTTAGATACTCGTGAGATTGATGCTCCCGAGTATCTAAGTGTCCAGCATGAACATTATGCTGAGACAGTCTATTTTGTTGTTGATAGATATTATGACAATATGGATTTAGCTCAAACCACTTGCGTTGTATAGTATGTTACTCCTGATAATGAGAGTTATATTTATGCCGTTCCATTTTGCGATACTGTTACATTTCCAGATAAAATTATCATTCCTTGGTGCATTTCTGGTTCTGCTACTGCATTAAGTGGAACAGTTAAGTATATCGTAAGATTTTATAAAATAGATGAATAGTCGGTTATTGGCGAAAATAATGAATATGATCCTTCTGGAGCAGAATTTTCTTATAGTTTAAGTACAAAACCAGCTTCAAGCAAGGTTATGTATGGTCTTCCAATAGAAGGAATTTTGGATGAAGAAAATTATCATATTGAAACTAATAATCGTTTCTATGAGTTTTTAAATGTCGTTAATTAGATGGTTGATAATGCAACTATTTACTGGATTGATGTTTGACATTTGAAAAAAAATATTCTATTATATAAATAAAGAGAAAAATTAGGAGGAAAACAAAATGCTTAGAATTGATTCTACTACTACCAGCTATAGTGCTAGTAGTATTATTGGTGGCAATAATGTTGCTAGCTTTTCTGCTAATATAAATAATCCTGGTGAAGGTGTTTATCTTAGTGTAGGTTTTAATAATTTAACAACTCTTCAAGCAAATCTTGCTGAATTAAAAGAAGATTTAGATGAGTTTATTGACACTATTGCTGAATAATTTTTTAAGGGGAAGAATTTAATAATTCTTCCCCTATTTTTTATTTTGGTCAAAAGTAAATAATGGATTTTTTATTTTTTTCATTTTTATTGAAAGAGGTAAGATACCATTTCATTATAATTTTAATTTTGATTTTTATAAGGCGTAATAGTATCTTATTGTACTATTACGCCTTTTTTTGTTTATATATTCTAAAAGAAAGGAGAAAATAAATGGCTCTATTTAAAATTTTTAAGGGATCAAAAGATAATCTTGGAGTTACCGGTGGTACAGACAAAGTATATGATGGTTATGCGTATTTCACCCCAGATAACGGGAAATTTTATATTGATGTCGTCCCAGAAGGTCAAGATGGAGATCCTGTTAATCCTGGGATTAATCGTATTCCATTAAGCGCAGATAAAGCAGATAAAGATGATTTAGGCAATATAATTAAGAATGCTTATGCGGCAAGTCTTAATTTAGCAGGGCATACTTTAAAATTAATGGCTAAAGATGGAACAACTGTTTTAACAACAATAACGCTTCCCGATAATAATACAACTTATACGATCGCCACTGGTGATGCTAATGGACAAATTAAAGTTACTCCATCCTCTGGTAATGCATATAATGTTAACGTAAAAGGATTGGGCTCGAATGCTTTTAATTCGACAGATTTTTTACCTAGAAATTCCGAATTATTAACAACAAATCCTTTTGCTCCAAATATTTTAAAAGGTCCTTATATTTCTAAAATTGATAATGCTTTATACGCGGCAGATAAAAGATGGACTGTAACAAGTACAAATATTAGTGGTATAAGTAATTTGTTTGATGGAAATTATGATACACACAATATCATATCCAATGGAGATACCGCAATTATTACAATAGATTTTTCTGACGAACCTACCGGATATTTCCCTGGATATCCATATGGTTATTTTTTAATTAGTTTTTATTACGCTGCTCTTCCTGCTAACGTTAGTGGTAGAGTTTATTGTAATTATGCAACACAAGGTGTTGGTTGGCATGATATTTCTTTTTCTCCTGTTTCAGGTAGTGGATCAACTAATACAGTATATCGCAGTGACCATTAGGGATATTATTAGATTTCTAAAATGGAATTTACAATTGTTGGTGATACAACAAATAGCTATGGAAAGACTCAGGTATGTTAGATAGAGTTACATTTAGATAGACCTGATTCTAAAAGAAATCCTTTTGTATCAAAATATGGTCCAGAAATATTATATTATAATTTAACTGCGCCGAAATTTATTGGTGCTTTATAGGGTAATGCTGATACTGCGACTTCCGCAGGTAAATTACAAAATACAACCAAAATAGGTGACACTAATAAGCCTGTCTATTTTACTGCCAATGGCGTTCCCGCCGCTATTAATTATACTATTGACAAAAGTGTTCCATCTAACGCAGTTTTTACTGATACTTGGAAAGCCAATACCTCATCTTCTGAAGGCTATGTTGCTTCTGGAAATGGGCAAGCTAATAAAGTTTGGAAAACCGATGCTAATGGAAATCCTGCTTGGAGAGATGATGCTAATAGTGGCGGTACCGTTACTAGTGTCCAAGTATAGGCTACTAGTCCAGTAGTATCTAGTCAAAATACTGCTTAGACAGGAACATTAAATACTACAATTTCACTTGCTGATGGATATGGTGACACAAAGAACCCATATGCTAGTAAAACAGCAAATTATGTTTTGGCTGCACCGAATGGGTCTAATGGAGTACCTACCTTTAGACCCCTTGTAATTGCAGATATACCAGGATTATCCAATGCAATGCATTTTATTGGTAAAGCAACAGTCAATATTACAGATGGAGGAACTGAAAATCCGGTTATTGATGGATATGATTTTACTAATGATAGGAAACCTGGCGATGTAATTATTGATAAAGATAATGGTCGTGAATATGTTTGGACAATAGCCGGTACTTGGGAGATTTTAGGCAGAGATGCTTCTACTACTTTTGATTCTGGCACAGCACAGACAAATAAATGGATTTCAAGACTTTAGCAAGATTCTGCAGGCAATCTTACTGCAACAATAGGAGAATTAGATACTTCTGGAACTTGGAGTGGAAAATTAGATAAAACTTTTAAAGTTAAGTTAAATAATACACAATATACTTATGATGGTTCTGCTGATGTAGATTTAAGTACAATTTATGCACCAACAGCCGGTGGTACTGCTAATACATAGGCTTTAGTAGGCAATGGTGCAACAGCTACGCCAAAGTGGGTTAATATTAGTCCAAGTGTTTCAATCACCGCGGGTACAAGTTCTGCTACTCCAAAAGTAAATGTCACTGTACTGGGGCAAAGTGGAACTGCGCAGGCAATCACCACCGCTACCACTGGAGTATATGGCGCAACAAAATTAACAGATGCATATACCTCTACTGATGCGACACTTGCTGCAACTGGTAAATCTATACTCGCCGCAATTCAAACCTTAGATGTAAGTGATGTAGGAGGAGGAACAGGAGAATATCTATCAAAGATTTCTGAAACAGATGGTAAAATTGTTGCAACAAAAGCGACTACTACAGTTTCTAATACTTGGACCGATGGAACAACTAATGGTCCAACAATAAAAACTACAGTTAATGATATTGATGGAACTGCTGTTGCTATTCCTTCTGCGTCAGCTTCTGTATCGGGTGTCATTACTACAGCTGCACAAACTTTTTCTGGAAATAAAACTTTTAATGATGACATTTCTGCGAATACATTGACAATTACCTCTACAGCAGGTATAAAACACATAGCATTTTCTCGTTCAAATAAACCAAGTTATATTTGGGCGCCAGACGAAGCCAGTGTTGCTATTGGTGCTAATAGTACTTTATCTTTAGCAAATACTGCGGCTGTAATTGACAAAGTTTCAGTACATCCTGGAGCAACAAATACTTTTACTTTAGGCACTTCGGATTCTAGATGGAAAGCTTTATATATTGGCACAACGGACTCTTATGGCGGATAGGAATAGCCAATATATTGGAATAATGGAGTTCCAGAGGCTGGTAATCCAGTCTGGACCTTAAAAGGCGGATCGGGGATACCGTCTGGAACAGATTTAAATACTATTACAACAGTTGGTAATTATTGGAATACTACTACTACTTCAAGAACCATATTAAACAATCCATATAGCGAAGAAGCTTCTAGTTCTATGCAAGCATATCAACTAAAAGTAGAAACTTCGTTTGGATCCAGTGAAGATTATTTGCGACAATAGTTAATGATATATAACTCTGGAGTTAAAGCAGAAAGACATTCTAATAATGGAGGATCTTCTTGGAGTAGTTGGCGAGTAAACGTTTTTAAAAATAGTAATGCTTCTACAAAAGAAGGAGATAGTAATAAGCCTATTTATATTGCAAAGAATGGCCAAGCTACTGCGATAGACTATGCAATAAATACAACAGTTAATGCGGGAACAGCTAATCGTATAACCTATTATGATGAAGAGAACGCTATATCTGCCACCGGGCATTATGCCTCTTCAACTAAAATTGCAATAAATAGCACTTCTGCCCCATCTGAGAATTTATATATTAATGGCACTTCGCGTTTTGCTATTGGTAATAATGATTAGACATCGGATAAAAGATTTATTATTGGTTCTTCTGGAAAGAGATATTTATCTTTTGGTGGAGCAGGAGTTTAGGCCTATGCATCTGATAATTCTACTGGTTTATTATATTTACAATATAATGGTGGAGATATTAAGATTGGTCAATCTAAAGATATTACCTCAAATATCACGGTATTTGGTAATATCGTTCCCGGTATAGATGCAACTGAGACTACAACTAATACTGAAAATTTGGGTTCAACAAATTTATCTTGGAATACTGTTCATGTTAGAGCTTTACAATTAAATCGTGCTAAAGGTATTGCTTTTGGACGAATTAATTTTTATTCTCCTTCTTATTATACTTGGATTGATTATATGTCTAACGCTGTTAATGGAGCATGTCCAACCGGAGGTAAGCCTGGTACACTAGGTAATGTTACAACCTGGGCTCGTCGTTCAATAATTGAAAATGTTGAAAACTATGGATGGACATGGGAAGCCGCTAAGAATGAAGCTGCTTCTGCTAATACTGTTTAGCCCACAACAAGAATGGCATTAAGCTCATATGATGGAACATTAACTCTTAACGGAAAAGAAGTTATAGAATATAGTAACAACTGGTTAACACCCTCAAGATTATAGCTTGGAAGATATGATACTACTGCTGAAACGTCAGATAGAGCTATTATTGGTGTAACAGATGGTAATTTACATATTGATTCTTATGATGCCAAAGAAATTTATTTACAATATTACGCTTCAAATAAATATGTTCGCTCTGGTCACATTAGACCACTTACTAACAATGCTTATAATTTAGGCGATAGCTCTTTAAAATGGGCCAATATATACATGACAACCGCCCACGGTGCACTTGATGGTAATGCTTCTACCGCAACTAAACTAGCAACAGCTAGAGCAATAAATGGCACTAATTTTGATGGTAGTGCAGCCATCACTACCACAAAATGGGGTACTGCAAGAACAATAACTATTGGTTCAAAGGGCAAGTCAGTTGATGGATCTGCAAATGTTGCTTGGACTTTGGCTGAAATTGGTGCAACTGTTTCAAATGCGTGGGTAGCAGGAACAACAGCAGGTCCAACTCTTACAACTACTGTTAATGGGATTACCGGAACTGCTGTAGCAATTCCAGCTGCAGCAGCCGGCGCAAGTGGAGTTGTTACTACTGGAGCGCAATAGTTTGATGGTAATAAAACTTTTAAGGGTCATATTTATCCATAGGCTAATGCGACTTACGACATAGGTTCAACTTCTTTAAGATGGAGAACTGGATATCTTAGTACATCTTTATTGATTGGCGGAACTAGTTATACAGCAGGAAATAGTGCGGCGGCCGGCTCTCTTTTTGGAGCTGGATACATAGAGATGTCTGGATCAACTCCATTTATTGATTTTCATCATGGTTCTTCTACTGCTGATTTTACAAGTCGCATTATATCTTCTGCATCTGGGCGTCTTGAAATCACTGGTACAACTCCAGCAAATCTAACTTATAATGGTCGTACTGTAGGTTTTAGATTTTATTGCAATGGTCATCAATATACCAATGGTACTGTAGAAAGTAGTAATTCATTAATTGTTAATCGCGCAGCTAAAGATGGTGGAATATTTATAATGACAAATGGACAATAGGTTGCTCATATTTATTGCGCTACTGTGGGAACCGCAAGTAATGGAACAACTCAAGGTGCTTAGGGAGCAACTTGGCTTATGCTTGGTAATAATATTGCTAGAGCTGCTGCTACAGCTACAACCGGAGCGAATAACTCAAAAGGATCTATTCGATTATATAATGAATAGACGGGCTATTCTGATATATCGGGCTCATATGTATCTCTTGGTGGCACTGCTAGAAATGCTGTTGCTATGGGATATGTTAATGCAACATAGGTTTGGGGTGCCGTTTGGAACGACTATGCAGAATTTCGTGAAACAAAAGAAAATGTTGAACCAGGTAGATGCATAAAAGAAATTGGTGATGATACTCTTTAGATTACCACAAAACGCTTAGAACGTGGCTGTGAAATTGTATCAGATACTTATGGTTTTGCTATTGGTGAAACCAATAAATCAAAAACTCCAATTGCATCATCTGGGCGTGTTCTTGCTTATCCTTATGAATCACGCGAAGAATTTGCATCACATATTGGATGGCCGGTTTGTTCTGGTCCTAATGGTACTGTCTCTATTATGACAGAAGAAGAAGAAGAAAAATATCCATCTCGTATTATTGGTACTATTTCTGCAGTCCCTGATTATGAAGAATGGGGCACTGGAAATGTAAAAGTTAATGGACGTGTTTGGATTAGAATTAGATAAAAAAATAAAGGGAATAGAATTTCTTCTATTCCCTTTACTGTTATTTCGCTATATGGCTAAAAATACGATTTGTAACTTCAATAATTTCAGAGCCATATGTAGCAATTAGATCGGCTATGAGTTCTTCTTGAATTAAGTCTAGTTCAACTCTATAACTGAACATTGCCGCATGTGTAATTTCGTGACAAAGCACTTTTTTTAATTTATTCATCGGCACAATTTCATTTATATAAATAGTTTTAGTTGAACTATCACAACATCCAAGAGCATAAGAATTATCTTGTCTTTTTAATTTAGGATGATTGGGAGACGCAAAGCGTATCTCCCAATCTATTCCATTAATATTAAACATTTTGGATCTTCGCAGCTAAAGTATTTACTTTTTTCTAAACTATAGCTTTTTCTTCTGGAGAAGCCTTATCTAATAAATCCATCATATCAGAAGTTAAATCCTGCATATAGCTTTCTAATTCTTTCATTGATTTATTAGAATCCTATCCAGAGCTCTTACTTTCCATATACATTTTTCTCTTCATTGGACTGCGTCCTTCACGCTCGTCACGCAAGTGCTGAAGAATAAAATCCTTATCGTAATAAGGTTCTTCTTCATATCCACCCCAAGGATTTGGTTGATAATATCCATTCATTGGAGTATAATAAGACATACCGTTGTTGCCGCTGCTACCATTATTACCGCTAGAAGAAGAGTTTGAAGAGGAACCAGAGTTGTTTCCACCTTCTGGATAATACATTCTTCCGAAAGGTCTATCCATATCTCTATAGTAGCTTGGCATAGGAGGAGTTGGGAAATAGCGTTCTGTGTAATAATAGTTATTTGTATCAGTTGGTTTTTCTTCTGATGCTTCTTTCATCTATTTATAAATTTCACAGTAATATTCTGTCTATGCTAAATCTTTTATCATATCAATAACTTCTCCTAGTTCTTTAGCATCAACGCATTTTAAATCTCCCATTTGTCCCTAAACCTGGGCGATTAATTGTTCTTTAATTGTTTTAATTGCTTCCATTACGCCACCCTCTCAATAATTAAATTAGCATTCTGAACGCTAACAGGGATAGTGCTAGTATTTTCTATACTAACCTAACTGCAGCATCCAATAGGTACATCAATGTAAATGCTTGCACTAACGTTATTATACTAATCGACTGCGGCTGGCGTTGAAATCATACTTGAAGTGACAACAGGCTCTCCGTTGATTGCGATGGCAAGACTCACGGGACCTACTGTTTCATCAGTAGGTACCGCGATATTTGCACCGAATTCAACGAGGAATCTTGCACGAAACTAACCATTTGGAAGTCCGCGCAAGCCAACTAATCCGCTTCCTTCTCTGTGAATCATAGAACAGTTACCTGGAACTGCGGTTTCTGTGAAAAGGACAGCCTAATTTACAGCTACTATTTGAGCTGCATTAGCAGTTATTTCCATCATTGCTTAACCTCCTTAATTAACCCATATATCCGTTACAAACTGGTCCGCCATACAGGGCATTATATCCATAGGTACCGATTGTGCCGGTGTATGGATTTGCTACAAGATAAGCGGGTTCTGCAGCTGGACGTAAGGCATTAATGAGATAAGCATTCTGCTCACTTTGAGAAATCTGGCCTTTAAGAGCTGCGTTTTCAGTAGTAAGAGCAGTAATACGATCCTGAACTAAGAAGTCAAGAATCTGACGAGTATTAGCGTTCTGATTATCAATAATATCACGGACGCCAGTAGTAACTGCAGCACGATCGGCACAAGCTTCTGTAGCAAGATTATAGTTAAGGGTTGCGAAGTTAGAATCAATACGATTCTGAGTCTGGCAGCAACAAAGTTGTTCATCAGCACTATGTGCGGCCAACTGAGCCTGAAGTGCATTTGCACTCTGAAGTGCACTAACGGTCTAACCATTAATAGCCTGAATGGTATCAAAGCCAGTATTACAAATTTGAGCCTAAGTACTAGAGAAGCCATTCAGTAAACCGGTATTAAGATTATAAAAACCGTTTGCTGTGCTAGAAGCAAGATCTCTAATACCAGAAGATACATCATGCATATCAAAATTGTAGCCAATATCTGCGGTTACGCTATTTGCGCCACCATTGCCCCAGCCTCCGCCGAAGCCATTACCCCATCCGCCAAAAGCAAACAGGAAGAGTAAAATGATCCACCATCCGCCAAAACCGGCGCCGTCGCCAAACATCCCACCGCGATTGCCAGTAGCAGCAGCGATGTCAGATAAACTATAGCCTTCACTTGTGTTAAACATTGAGTTTTCCTCCTTCATAATCCTAGTTGCTGTTTAAAAGCAGCAAATTCTTTGTCGAAGTCGAGGCCTCTTTGTGCACACAAATTACGAGCTACTTGTTCAATCCCCTTTCCATCATTATTTTGAGCCATTTTAAGTAGATTCTATCCCATTGGGCTATTACCTGCTTGCTATTGGAGCATATTCATTACCATTGTCTAAGGATTGCCGCCACTCCTAATCATTTGCATAAATTGCATTAAAGGATTTGCCATTTAAGAAACCTCTCTTTCTTTAAAAATTGAATTCAGGAGTAGAAGTTTGTTGAGGCTGAGTTTGATCAGAACTCTCCTTTACAAGATTAGCTTGCGCCAATACCTATTTTAATGCTGTCATTGTCTAGTTAAATTCTTCTCTAGTGACATATGCGTTTGGATTTGATGCTGGTGTCGCTGGGATTTCTTTGATTTCATACATATTTAATGAAGCTGTTCCATCTACATTACATTGCTTCGTATAAATTTTCCCATTGGCCAAATCGGGAAAGAATGAAATCGTTCCATCGAAGTCGACTGCAGCAGCTCTAACCTCTTCCAATCCAGACACTGGACGTCCTTTAAGTCCTATTAAGGGCTAACGTACCTGAGTTTGTTGAGGTTGATAATAATAATTTTGTGTAGGCTAGTATGGCATTGCTAAACCTCCTTTTACCAAAAATTCACGGGAATTTTTCCCTCCCGCAATACTTTATGAAAACTTAAAAAGGGAATTTTTCCCTCTTTGTCCAAAAAATTTTTGGTCTTTGGCGGAAAAGAGTTGTATTTATATAAAAATTTTGTTATAATAATAACAAGAAAAATAAGGAGGGTTTTATATATGGATTATAAAGAACTTTTACCAGTTATTATTTAGACTGTATTAATTCCACTACTAATTGCACTTGGTGGTTTTGCGGTAAAGTGGATTAATGCAAAAGCGAATCAATTAAAAGAAAAAGTCAAAGACGATAGATATTTTCTTTATATTGATATTCTTTAGGAACTCGTTACTAAGACAGTCATTACTGTTAATCAAACTTATGTAGATGAATTAAAAAAAGAAAATTCTTTTACAAAAGAAGCACAAGAAGAGGCTTTTAAAAAAGTTTATGAAGCAGTAATGCTTTCTCTGTCAGAAGATGTATTAACTTATCTTGAACAAATTATCGGAGATTTAGATGAATATATAACTGTTTTAATTGAATCTGCAGTTAAAGAACAAAAATAGAAATAATAATAAAAAAAGTAAGCCAGAGGATTTTTCCTCTGGCTTTTTTATTATTAAGGACAAAAATTAATAAAATTTCTATTTTAATATTTAAATAATTTTAGACAGAATAAATGTCAAAAAATTAAGGAGGAGTTTTAATGGAAGTTTTAGAATGGATTGCAAAATATTGGATAAATTGGTTATGTGCTCTTGTTGCTGGTGGTATTGCTTTATTTGCAAAACACTATGTTAAATTACAAAAAAAGAGCATGGAAGAGAAATGGAAAGAAAAAGAGAAAAATATGTGTAGTAAAATTATAAGTACCTTAGAGACAGAAATTTCTAAGGTTGAAGTTTAGTCTAAAGAAGAAGATGAAAAACTACAGAACGAATTAGATCAAATTCATAAAGATGTTGATCATATGGGGTCTGGTATTTTGTCAATTTAGGGAAAACAATTTAGAGACTTTTGCGAATACTTATTAGGATCAGGACATTATATAACAGTTGATGAATATGAAGAATTTGAAGTTGATTATGAAGTTTATAAGGGGCTTGGTGGTAATCACCGAGGAGATGCTCTTCATGATAGAGTAGTTGATAAAGTAAGAGCACAAATGAAAGCTGAAAATCGTAGCTTTGATGATTAAAAAGAAAAAGGGCGATAGTCAATTAAGACTATCGCCCTTTTTTTGTTTATTCGCCCCAATCATTAGCCATTGAACGCACTTTATGAGCACCAATACAAATGGCATCACACTCATCTTGAGTTGGCTTTTTGCCGTAAGTATTTACCACCCACTTCTGGGCATTCTGCTTTTGCTCAGGTCTCGTCTTACCCTTAATTCCAAGAGTAGATTTCCAAGTGCCTGCAAGAACCGCTTCCACAGGCTTTTCCATTTCTATACAAAGTTCATATAATACTCCAAAGACTTCCGCAAGTGCTTTAAAGGTCTATACGTTATTTACTCTCTAACCATCCATATAAATATCTTCAAGCACAATTGCATCAATATGTTCATCGTCTATTAAATGTTCTACCTCTTGGCGAATTTGATATAATCTTTCACCAAGTTCAAAATATTTACTTACATCAATTTTGCCGTATTTTTCGAGTGTATCTCCATCAAAGATGGCCCAGCCGGACACTCTACTCGCCTGGTCTAAGGCGAGTATTCTCATGGGCCAGTTGAACCAGAACCACCCATACGAGCAGCTGTGGTATTATCTCCTTCGGCAAGAAAATAAGGTAAGATAATTCCTTGTCCAATTCTATCTCCCCGATGAAGTAAAATATCATAGGGAAATAGATTTATAATCATAAAGTAAATATGACCTTCATTATCAGGATTATTGTAATAATCACAATCAACAATACCAACACCATTACCAAGAATAAGCCAATGCTTTAGTGGACAAGAACTGCGAACAGCCAGTTGTAGATATGTGCCTTCTGGAAGATAAGCCTTTACTCCTGTTGGAACAAGAGTTAGTTTTTCTTTTGCATCTTTAGTAATTTTAGCAACTTCATCCAGATTAAATTCAGATTTATATTTTTCCATTCTACCTGCCATTTGTGCTGTGTTGATATAACTATCTATGTGTTTTGCTTTCTTTGAGAACGCAGGGACAATCGTATCTTGTGCCACGAAAAAGTCATAACCCGCACTAAATTTTGTGGCTCGTTTTGGTAGCAAATCTGTCTAATCGGCAAATTGACTTACTAATTCAAACCTTGGATAATCATGAAATATTTCCATTAGAAGTTCACCTCATACTTTACATCAACGTCAGTATCAGGCTCCTTTTCATTATTAAATACCTTTTTTGCCTTAACAACCTGGTACTCTTCTACAACTTCGCCCTTAACTTTAATATACTTAGTAGTATAACTAAAAGCAGTAAGTTCAAAAGCATTATCATTGAGAAGCTCTTCGTGAAGAGCTTCTACATCGGCAACTGTTGCCACTCTATAAGTCGTTACATCATTAATTAAATACTTCGCCATTGATTAAGATCCTCACATTTCTATTTGAAAATTTACTTTGCCATTCATTGATAAAATCTTGACCTATTTTTTGAATAAAATTTTTATTACCGTCAATTTCAATTTCTTCTATTCCAGTATTCCATCGATCATTATAAAGAACATAATTTACCAATTCATCAATAGGAACAGTAGTAACTCTAATTGGTTGATCATCTTCAACATAATAAATAGGTGAATATCTGTCAAACATATTTATATTTATTAATAGTTTTTTAGCCATAATTAATTACCCCCCAATCATATGGGAATAAAGCAAACATATGAACGTCATCATCTTTTTTATCTTTAATCCAAATTTCAAAGTAATCATTGGTTATTTCATCTGCATGAATTGTATAATCTCGTTCCAAAAGAAGTCCAGTGACAGCCTGGCCAAGATCTGGAAATTCTGCTTTTTTATGCTATGTTCTACGAAGAACAGTATAATACTTTATATCATTACATAAAAGCATAAAATAATTACTGGAATCTTCCCAGTCATTTATTCTATCTTGTAATTCATTGATTTTAATATTATCATATTCTGGAAAAGCACCATAAGCACTTTTATTTAAATCATAAAAAGAAAGTTTAAGTTCACTATCCATTATTTCTAAGTTCCTTCATATTTAAAATTCGTTGATTGCGGCTGCCTCTCATAGCAAGAGTAATATCTCGCTCTTTTATCATAAAAGGTCCATCTATTAAATAATCTATTTTATCTAATAGTTTATTTAATATTTCATCATTTCTTCCTATTAATTCTTCATAAGTATATCCAGTCCATATATAAATTTTTATTGTTGGATATTTCTCTAATACATTAGATACAATAAGATTTACTAGGAATAAATTTTCTTTACATAAAGGTTCGCCGCCCATTATACTAAGATTTCTTTGAATACCATTTTCTCCAATAGAATAGAGAATATCATTCAAAGTATCCATGGTAAATTCTTTTCCGCCATTAAAATCCCAGGTTTGTGGATTATGACATCCAGGACAATGGATTGGACATCCTTGAACAAAGAATGAGACATTCATTCCTTCACCTGCGGCAATATCATTTTTAATTATACCCGCGTATCTCATATCTCTACCTCCTTAGCAGGAATAAAGATATTTTGAATACATTCAGGACAATTTACATAATATTCATCGTATCCTTCGTCTCTATTATATGTTGAATAAATATCTTCTCTGGTATAAGCAAAAACACAATGACAAGTTGGACAAGTGGCTTCTCCTATTTCGAATTTATCTCCATGTTTAATAATTCTCATTCCATAACCCCCACATGCTTAACTCGATGATGCACTTCATCTTGTTTACCGAGATTAAACGCAGTAGTATAGTTACCTGTTAAGTATCCAGTAACACGACGTAGTTGTTGAATATTAGAGCTGCCGCACATAGGACATTTATTATTGATTTCTCCCTGGAAACCGCAATCAAGGCAAGTGTCAGAAGGAACATTAATAGCAAAGTAAGGAATATCGTGGTCCATAGCGTAATTAACAATCTGCTCTAATGCTTTAGTATTATGAATAGCAGAAGCATCAAGTTCTACATAAGTAATACATCCAGCAGAAGAATAACCTGTTAATTGACTTTCAATATCAATCTTTTCAAATGGACTAATTTGATGCCACACCGGAACATGCATACTATTCGTAAAGAAATCTTTATCACTAACATTAGGAATAATTCCATACTGTTGACGGAATTTTTTTAATGCAGTATAACATAAATTTTCCGCAGGTGTGTAATAGACACCAAAATTTAATTTATATTCTTGCTTAAATTCAGCACAACGATCTTTAAATAACTACTCAATGCGTTTTGCTAAAATCATACCTTCTGAAGTCGTATGATCTTGATGAATGAGAATTTGAAGAGCTTCTGCCAAGCCGAGCTGACCAATAACAATGGTGCCATGTTTCAATGCACTCCTAATTCCTTCTTCTGGATGATAGCCAAGCATTGTATTATTTTCATACATAAACTTTGCGGCTTCTGGAGATTGAGAGCAAATCCACTCAAAGCGTTCAATTAGCATATCTTTTGCTTCATGAATTTTATTATCAAGAATTTCCATAAAGGCATCAATAACGTTACCACTCTTATATTTTGTGCCGTCCTCATCGATTTCCCAAGGCTGACTATCAAGTTTCTCCCAAGCCATCATTGCAAGAGTTGGGAGAATAATTGTTACGGGGCAGATATTTCCACGACCATCTTTAGTCTGAGGATTAACTCCTGGTTCTGCGTTAATGTCGGCACCATTTGCTGTGCGGCATCCCATGGTAGAGAAATAAGTTTTGGGATCATTTCGATCGTAGCCCGCATTTCCTGACCAGTCTACATTAGCGTAGTTAGGATAAAGTCTTCTGGCTGTAGATTCTAGAGCTAATTGATACAAGTCGTAATTAGGGTCTCCTGGATCACGGTTTACTCCTTTCATGCATTGGAAAATTCCGCATGGGAATATGGATGTTTTATGTAATTTACCAAGTCCTTCAATAGAAACTTCCAAGAGAGCTTGAGTAATCATTCTTCCTTCTGGTAAAGTACAAGTGCCATAATTGATTGAAGTAAAAGGAAGTTGATTGCCACTTCTGGACTGAAGAGTGTTTAAATTATGATACATTCCTTCAACGGCTTGGTGAACTTCACGTTCTGTCATATCCATAGCATACCGGTAAGCATTTGGATATTTTTCTCTTACATAAAAAGCACTATCAATTGGTATATCTTTTACTTCCATACCTTCTGGAGGCGTGCAATCGTATATAACCTATTCTACGTAATGTATACCATCTTTAAAATGTTTATAAAATGATTTGCGTACATATGGAACCATTGTCCAGTCAAGATGCGTAGCACTTACTCCGCCAAATTGTTGAAGACTTTGAAGCTGGAAAATAACAGCGACAAGTTGGAAAGCGGTATTTACAGAACCTGCCGGACGCACGTCTGTTTGACGAGTATTAAAACCATTAGCCAAGAGATCGTCAAACGGAATGCTTAAACAGTTGTGAGAACCAACATAATAGGCATCAAGGTCATGAATATAGACCATATTACCTTCGTGATTTTCTCTTGCTTTCTTAGAGATTAAATAATCAAGAGCGAGCTTTTTGGTTACTACACTTGAGGCTTCTCCTGTGCGACCGCCAAATGAATGTTCGTCTACATTAGCATTTTGGTTCTATACGTCTGCGGCTGATAGTTTTTCTCTGATGGCATCAATAAAATCATGCTAATAATTACGAGCGACTTCTTTTTTATAACGATAACGGATATATGCTTTTGCTACATCTCTACGCTCTGAACGCATTAGATAATCTTCTACGAGGTCTTGGATTTCTTCAACACTACATCCATTTCCGTCTTGATATTTAAAATAATCTTCAATATCGTCCGCAATATCTCTTGCAGTATCATCTTCATAAAGTGTACCATCTACTTCAATGAAAGCTGCATTTATTGCGTTTATAATCTTTTCTTTATCAAATGGAACTAATGTTCCATCTCTTTTACTAACTAAAATCATATTTTAATCCTCCACACTAAATCTTGTATTTTTTGTAGTTGCCATCAATATATTTAGGTTTTTGAATTAAAATTTTAATCCTTTTTGTCCAAATGCTCAATCAAGTGGTTGATATACCACTAAGCCTTTTTTAAATCTTCGGACCCGTTCTTGAGTTTCCAACGCCAAAGATATTTAATTGCGTTCGCAGTACAGACTGCTTCAATCCCCTCTAAGCCAGCGGTAGCTGCCGCAAGAGCATCAATACATTCAATGCCTCCAGCGGTATAGTGTGCTGGATGATTTACCATATCTTTTTCTTTTTCCATAATTGATTTTATTTCCTCCTCTTGTATTTTTTTCCAATGTTGAGGACCTTCAACAATATTAGTATCATCTTTCTCATATAAATATTCAATATTATCACAACGAGGACAATTATACTAATATTTAGCGGGGTAAGATGTTAATACAATTGGTGCACGCCACATCACTGCCCCGCATTTTTTACACTTTATCATTCTCCGCCTTCTCCTTTATATCTTTCATTTTGAAGAACCAAGTCTCCATTTTCATCTATCTTCAAAATATGATACAACTGATGACCAACGGATGATGCATATTTCTTCGTAATAAACGTGTCGCCCGACCGCACACCTTGTACCATAATCATACTACCTCTATCAAACCAAGACTTTTCTACAACGTGTTTGACTCCATCTTCTCCTTTTTCAGAGATACGTTTATCAAACAATGCAAAATATTCTTTTCTAAATTTGACATTTACAACACCATCTGTTGTTAAGATAGTTACGACGCCTTTAACTTTATTCTTTGCAATACAAGTTCCTGCGATACGACTAAGTTTGAATAAATGAATTGCTTTATTATTTTTATAGAAAGTTCTCTCTACTTCTGGCTCTTCTGGCAAATCATTAAAATTACTCAAACCATATTTATTCATATCGACTTTTGCCAATTCATGTTCGTGTTTATAGAAACATAAAACTTCCATTTCCCAAGCAGAATAATTTGCATCACCGGCATATTTATCCCAATCGGCTTTGAAGATTCGAGTATTTAATTCTGTTAGAATATTCTCTCCATCTTCCTTCAGCCAATCTCTAAATGTATCCATAAATACCTGATACTTTTTATCCCACTTTTTCATATTCAAGAGTTCATTATCTTCAATCATATTTTCAAAACCTAATTCGTATAAAAACTCAATCGCTCTTGCGTTTAGAACATAATCAAGAGTATGCTTTGAATCTTTACACATTGCTTTTAAATAACGATTGAATTCATAAACACGATATGCTAATTGACGTTCAGAAGTATCTTTTGGAACCATATCTTGCTTTACTAATGTTGGGAAATTCTGTAAAGTCAATCTTGACTTCTTATCACAAGTTTCCCAAATATACCAAGTCATTGCCAGTTTACGTTCCATCATATCATCAAACGCACCGGCTTTTATAAGCGATACCATTGCTTGTTTTGTTGGCTTTATACGATTATAAAAATCTTTAATTCCTCGGTATGGACGATTTTCAATTATCTTATTTACCAAATCATCATTCACATTCAACAATGCTTTCATACCGAACAAAATTCTATTATTCTTTACATCTGGTTTGAAACCAAAATCAGAACCATTTATATTTACAAGACTGACATTTATTCCAGCATCAATAATATCATTTAACGCTTTCGCCACTTTACCGTAATCAGTACTTGTTGCTTTCTTCTTTGTTGTATCTTCTGTCTCTTCTTCATCATCATACAACGCTTCGCCATCTTCATCAACCGCATCTTCCAAAGAACCGCTATTGACTACCAGACACGCTGTATCCCAATAAATCGGATTCCAATGAGTGCCAAGATACAATGTTTGTGCTCCTACAAAACTATATGCAAGAGCATGAATAACTGAGAATGAATAACCCATCTGCGGCCCAGCCCCAAATCGCCAGACATACTGACCCAAACGAGGACTTGCCGCACTATTCAGAACCTGTTGACGAAGTGCTGGAATTTTTGACATTTGCTTCTTACCTACAATTTTACGAGCATTATTTGCTTCGCCCAAGGTAAAACCGCAAATATTCGGATCCATCAACATCTTCATTAGCTGCTCTTGGCTGGGTGGAACACCATAAGATGGTTTGAAGTATGGCTCCAATGTTTTCTGTTCTTCTTTTGTCAAACCGAAATTATCCATTTCTTCATACCACAAACTAATATCGTTTTTATAACGATAATACTTATCAATTGGACGTTCCTGACCTTCTTCACCCATCAAACGGATCAAACCATTCGCATCAGCCATTTCCAGAATTGTGCGAGGCTTCAACTGCTTTGCCGCTTTTGAACCTTCTGCGCTATCAAACTGGAATGTATTGATAACTGAAACTTCTCCAAGAGCATCCCACATTTTTGTATCTGTCTTTATTGGCAAAACACTTGGATGTAGATATTTATTGTATATCTCACGCAAACTCAAATCTTTCTCAATTTCTCCATCCTCTTGGAGGAACTGAATTGTTTGAACAATTTTATCCTGAACTTCTGTTACCAGAAAATCATATTTTGTCAAACCCATATATTCTGCATCATGCAAGTTATATTGAGTTATGATTTCTCCTTTTGGAGTTTTCATAAATGCACTATGTTCAAACGGATCGCCATCGAATAGAACAATACCAGATGCATGAGAACTCCGTTTATTTACCAAACCTTCGATGCCTTTTATAATATCCAAAAGACCTGGATAATTATTTACTTCACGAATAAAAGTGCCAACCGGCTTTCTATTCTTTTCTTCATTCCCTTCAAGAACATCTTTGATCGGCCATAGAAAACCACGTTCTTGCGGAATAAGAGATGCCATATACTGTGCTTGATCTACATCAATTCCTTCTGGATAATCTTCTGAGCGATAGCCACGACACGCAGTTAGAACTGCTGACTTTGTGCCCTCGGTTCCAAAAGTTGAAATACGCGTACATCCGAAAGATTTCTTCGCCCATTCCGGAACATCATCTTTAAACATCTGACTGCGTTCTGCCGCAATCTTCTGTAAAACCAGACCGCACTTGGAAGGACAAATATCAATATCAATATCACCCAACTCAACACGTTCATCATTTAAATAACGGAAGAATGGAAGTTCCCATTCTATTGGATCAAGCTGAGTAATACCCATCAAATAATGATTTAATGCCGCACAAGATGAACCTCGTCCGGCTCCTACCATTGAACCGCAATCCCAAATCAAATCAATATAATGTTGAAGCGTATTAGGATAACGGAACATATTTGTTTCCAACTTTTCGCTGATAACACTTTTTACTCTTGCTTCTTCTTCCAGTTCAGCAATATAAGTTTCATTCATTCCGATACCCTTATCAATCAATGCTTCAAAACATTGATTTACCCAATATCTATTTTGAACATCATCACTACAAAACAGATCCATTAGATGAGGATATTTTGTATCAAAAACATTGCTTAATTCTTCGCTGAAATTATATTTTTTCATATCCAAATATTGTGGATAATTTTTTACTACAACGGAAGGTATATCTTGTTTATGAAAGAGCGAATATTCTTGTATCTTTTCTTGTAATTCTAAAGTATTATCAAGTATTTTATCTACAGTATTATTCTCTCCAGTAAAAGACTTAGACAATAAATTTGTAACTTCGTCTGAGTCCATAAGATAAGTAAATTCATAAAATGAATCTACTTCTCTGTCTCCTTCTTTAGAATTTAGGTAAGCCTTATGAACACTCCGTTCATTCTTAGTAAGATAATGTGCGTCCGTGCCTACAACCATTTTAATACCATAATAATCTGCTATCTTTCGCAGAATTATATTTGCTGTGACTTGATCGTTATCTGTTCCTGGAGCACATTCAATATAAAAATCTTCTCCAAATAAATCTATACAAAAATTTAAAAAATCATTTATTTGCTTATAATACAACATCGCATTTGTATTATCATTTACTATTCTTGCTTTTGAATAAATAATTGCAAGACTTGGTAATTCACCACCAATACAGGCGGTTGTCGCAATTAAATGACCTTTAAATTTTTCTACTACTTCTTTTAATTCCGCTTTTGTTGTCGGCACTCTTTCCATTCTGCGATCAACATATGAATTCATCCATGCCTTTGAACTCAATTCTCTAAGGGCACGATGACCGATTGCATCTTTTGCAATAAGAATAAAGTGATAATATTTTTGACCTGGTTTTCTTTCATCAACCAAATAAATCTCATTACCATATGCAATCTTAAAATCGGGATGCTCTTTCTTTACATCCTTCATATGCTTTTCAACTTCAATATGTGCTGATAGACATTCATGATCTGTAATCGCAATTCCAGAAAGTCCTAATTCTATTGCTTTATTAATTAAATCTTCTGGTTTATTGATTGAATCTACTAATCTTAAATTACTATACATTGTATGTGTATGACAATTAAAGTATGGTCTCATAAATAACCTCCATTTTTATCATACTTATATTATAACATATTTTTTTATATAAATCAATCTGCTCGATGAATCCAATGTAACTGCGGTGTAATATTAGGACGAACAGCTGTTCCGGTGATATTTATATCTTTCCACACAAGCCAGCAATATGCTTGGGCAGATGACTCTTTAGGCTTCTTGCCATTTTTCCAACATTGGATTCTGTCAATATATTGATAAATATCATCAGGAGGATTATTCGCAAAAATATTTTTATATCGGCTTGCGCCTTCGAGAACCTGGGTGCGACAAAGCACAATTAAATCTCTTTTGGCAATCTCAAGAGCGCGAATAAGAAAAGGCTCAAGAGTTACATATGGAGGATTCATAACAATTACGTCCGCTTTATTAGCGGGATAATCATCATCTAAAAAGTCCAATCCATAAACAATATTGCATCTATTGTTTTGGTATCCTCTATCAGTCCATTCTGTTCCAATAATTGATTTTGGAGATTGATTGTTTTTATCAATGTAATTGATAATACCATCAAGCATATGTCCTCCGCCGATACAAGGCTCTAATATAATTTTATCAGAAAAATTATATTGTAGAACATTGAGAATGTTTTCAACTTCTGCGGTTGGAGTTGCATAATAATCCAACTCGGCTCTTTCTTTATTATTCTTTTTATAGCCATTTAATAGGCCATTATTTGTATATAATCCCATTATGACACCACCACTAATTTATCTACCGCACGAGTAATACCCGTATACATATATCTGCGGCGTTCGTCTGGCTGACGAGGCCATCCTGTTTCCTGGAAGAGTAATACTTTATTCCATTCGCTACCTTGAGCCTTCCATACTGTAATAGCATAGCCAAAGTGTGCGTGCAGAGGAGTTTGCATTTCTAACTTTTTTAGAATAGTATATTCTTCTCTGCTACTCAAAGAAGGCTGCCCTGTCAAAATTTCTGTATAATCAAAAGGCAGCATTTGAAATTCTTCTCCCTCTTCGTCACCTGTAATTGTGGCAACTAAAATTGGCACTACTAATTTTTCATTTCTTAGCCAATATGGATACTCCCAGTCTTGAGTTTCTAATTGAGTAATCTTACCAATGACCCCATTCGTCAAAGGATTCTCTTTAGTAGAACAAATTTCCCATTCATTATGAACATTGATAATTTTATCGCCAACTTGAATTTCTGGAAGGAAACCATAGGCTTGCCGCATTTGCTGATTAAGGGTGGCTTTATTGCGGTTTGTAGCACAAAGCACTTGATCTGCCCAAGTCATCATCGAAGTGGTTACATCTTTTTTGTTAAAAATCATAACCTGTTCATTTTGAACAGGGAAAGTAAGTAGTGGTTTGCCTTCTCTGATATGCATTGATAAACGAATGATTTCACTCTCTTGTGCCTGTCTCATAATTTCATCAAGAAAAACATGAGGATTGTCAAGGACATGATTATCAGGGTCTTCCTTTCCGTCTGGCACAGGAGGCAATTGTTCGGGATCGCCGCAAGCAAGGATATAGAAATTATATTGACAAAGGAGATCCCACATTCTTTTCGGTAACATTGAAACTTCATCAACACAACAACTTTGATTTCTCGTTCCATTTCATAAACTTTTTTAGGAGTAAAAACGTATTTGCCGTTTGGCATCATCTTTGCATGATAAACTAATTTATGAGCTGTTGTTGCTCCTGGACATCCCTTGTTTTTCAAAACATTTGCGGCTTTGCCTGTATAAGCTACATATCGTACTTCATTGGGATAGAGACCCATAGCCGCAATAATAAATTTTATGAGCGTACTTTTACCAGTTCCTGCGTATCCTGAAATTACTGTATATTTTTCTTTATTTTTCCATCTCTCTAATGCTATCTTCAGTCCGTCTTCTTGTTTTTTCGTTAGCTCCATGGTCGTGTCTCACCACCCAATCCATATATTCTTGAAACCATACATTATATCTACTGGCAAAATAATTGCAAGTATCTTCACCACTCATATCTTCAAATACATAAACACCATATTTTTCCCAAAAGTGTTTATCATATTTTTGTTCAATAACATCACGTAGGTTCCATAAACTTCTACCATCTGTTATAAATTCGCTAAAATCATATTGATCTAACAATTCAACTTGCTTTTTAAAATCTTCATCATAATCACATTCTTCTTGTATCAATTTTGTTGCTACATATTGATCCATATAATAAAAAACTCCCTACTTTTATTTCTTATAAATATTATATCATAAATTTTTAGGTATGTCAAGTGGGACTATCTGCCCAAACTGTTCCCCATCAAAAATATTTTCAACTTCTTTATAAGCATTTTGCTCCAAAAAATCGAAATCGGCATTTTGGTTTGGGGTTTCGGTTGCTTCAGGCGTTGCCGGTCCA